>Ga0157363_1004226_pt1 | contig 13198 bp, 10 predicted proteins | sample AttsexASBM1_FD_111477 | JGI IMG/M metagenome (GOLD analysis project Ga0157363, IMG submission 111477) | Fungus gardens microbial communities from leaf cutter ant in Ribeirão Preto, State of São Paulo, Brazil - Atta sexdens ASBM1 | ecosystem: Host-associated > Fungi > Mycelium > Unclassified ...
ATTTTTTTTATATAGATCTAATTTTTGTTTTTTATATTTCAAGTTTTCATCAATATATTATCTTCTGGCTTTTTTTTCTATCATATTCTTAATTTTATCTTCAAAAAATTTCTGTTTTATTTTTACTAGTTCCATTGATGGATTTTTTCTTTTTCTTTTTTCTTTTTTTTTCACAAAATGAAATAGAAAAGAAAGTGTATCTAAGCTGTTGTCAGACTTCGATGTTGATGTTCCACATTCGACTTCAGTACTTTGTGATTGCAATTCGTCAATATCTAATGAACGTGGACTTGCACTCAATGGTAAATTATCCAATAACTCATTCAATCTGTCTTAAAAAATGAATTTTACAGGACTTCTTCCTGTTCTAGATTTTATATCTTTCATATTTTTATATGTACACACTTAAATTAAGCCATTTTTTTTGCATGCAAATTCGGAGAACTAAAAATTAAAGAAAATATTTTTACTAATATGTTTAAAATAATATAAATATATTAAACGCTCATTAAGCAATCGTTTGAAAGAACAATTAAAGAAAGTAATTTTTTAATTGGGTTCAATAGTATTTTTTTTTTGTTTTAAATAATAATTTAAACCATATGTGTTCTTAAAAAAATATAATATATAAAAAATTATGTCATGCATATTTATCATAATAAAATAAATAAAAATTGTCGCATTTGAATCGGACTTTTTCGCGCAAAAATGTTGTATGATGTCATTATTAGCCATCGGTAGAACCAATCCCATCGCCGTATCTGCTATATATTTACGTCGTATTTAAACTTAAAACAGCCGTATTGTTCGAATTTACAACACAAGATGTCAAATGAAAAAAGAAGATACAGAAAGGAGCATTATAAATTTTGTTTTTTCCGAGTGAAAATACGATGATTAATGCACCTACAAAGATTTTCATACCGATGCCAAAAGGCAAAGCGAGAAAACAGTGGATAGAAATTATAAGAGACGATGGGCGAGAATATTCATAACAATCAGCTTTATACTATTGTCAAGATCATTTTAATGTAAGTTATTGTTTACTGTATGCATTTTGTATATAAATATATATACACACACACACACACACACACACAGAAGTGTTCGTGATTTCACAATACAATTACTGCATGTAAATTCCGTAAATCTACAACATATACTGCGAATTCACAATATATATTGTGAATTCACAACATTTTTCTAATAGTGTATTTAAATTCGTGTTATTCCAGTTATATTATACATGAACAATTTTATAATATAGTTGAATACAGAAGAATTTGGAAAACTACACTTGGATTTTGCTTGATTTAAGTGTTAATATGAGAAAAGGAGCTCTTCCAAAAATTAGGAAACACTCTACAGATATAAATATAGAAAAAAACTAAGACTCACAGTCGAAACCACAGTCGAAGTTATAGATAAAGTCACAGACGAAGCCGAAGTCGAGGAAGTTATTACAGAGCCTCATAATTTGGAGTTAGAACCTGGACCTTCAGAAGTGGAAGGAATTCAACTTCCAGTAACATTTGTATTGAAGAATAAAAAAGTGCAAACAGATAAAATTAATCAACAACATTAATCAACATAATTAATTAACAACATAATTAATTAACATCAACAGATGGATTCAAATCGACAAAATTGAAATAATGGAATTGATTGCAGATCAATCATGACAGATGCACAGTATTCTACGATAACAAGGAAAATCAGTGCTAAAATTGTTAGTACGTCAAATTCGACATAAAAACATTCCTCGACGATACACTCAAGGCGTGCAAGAAATTTTTATCCTCTAAGAAACAAGTGATGAGGTGTAGAAAAAATATTCTTTGACAGAAGTATTAGAAAGACATTTGCTCTTGATAAAAAAAAACCAAAAATATACATCGGAATTCCAGCTAATAGATTTTTCATTATAAATGTGTTAATTAAAAAAACAAATATTTCCGTTTGCAATTGCTATTTAATTTTATCAAGGATAAAATTAGCAACGTTTTCTCGTTTAAGTGACAGTTTGGACTCAGTGCAACTAATGCCAGTGTCATATTTCGTCAGACTTTATCGGTGTTAGCTCTTCGTTTAAAAAAATTAATAATCTGGCCTACTATTACATCAATTCGAAGGAATTTGCGAAGAGAATTTCGTGATAAATATTACAATTTGCAATCGATAATAGATTGCCTTTAAAGAAATTGAAATTCAGAAACCAACCAATCCGATGCATCAAAGTTACTTGGTCAGAATATAAAAAATGCAACACCTTACAAAATATTTAATATCTGCAACACCCGATGGCCATATAAATTTTATATCGGAAGGTTTTGGTGGAAGAATAACCGATGCTGCAATAGTGGAAAAAAATCAATATTTACAGAAGCTTCCGGATGGCTGTGCTGTTATGGCGGATCGAGGATTCAAGCACATCGATCATATGTTGCAAAAGAAAAAAATGTATATTAATATGTTCACTTAGTGTATCGAACGACAAAAACACTTTCAAAAGCTGAATATTAGAAACTAAAAGAATCGCAAGTCTTCATATAGAAAGAGTCATCAGAAGGATAAGGAAATTTAGTATATTCAAATCTCATTCGGGTATTCACCATCGCACATTAGATAATATTGATGATGTGATAACAGTGACTACATTGATAAATCTTCAAGAATCTATTATTAAACAGTGATTAAACAGAATAAAATTATAAGCAATAAATAATGAAAAACAATAATTCTATTAACAATGTAATTTATTATCTAATTATTTTCTCTTACAAAATTTATAAATATATATATGCAACACATGTTATTTGTACAATTTTTTATAACTAACTTTGTACAATTTTTAGAAGTAATGGAAAGATATTGCTTTTCTAAAAGATCATAGCTTTTTATATTAAATTTTTTAACATAAACCTCATCGTAATCTATCCATATTGATATTCAAAATCGTGTTTTGTCATACAAAATAATCTTTTTTGAACATTTCTTAAAAACATTTGCCATTGAATTTGTGCGAAACACTTATTTCCTATTTTCATATCGGAAATAATATAGGCATGTTCAGTTTTTAATGTCATTGAGTATTTTATCTCTACAAAATTCTCCTACGGCATCCGGAGAAGCTACAATAACAGGAAACTTGGATTTAACAATAAGCCGCAAGAACCAAGGCTTAGTTTATTCTAAAACTTCTATTTTTTTTTTCTAAATTCTTCCCTCTTCGCATTGACTTTGTATCCATTATTTTTGTACTGCCTACTTGATTAATTACCACTAAATACGCTGCAATGTGCCATTTCGTGGAGTCGAGAAGCGGTGAATCTACCATATCTTAACTCATTCCAAAATTTACATTCACTTTGATTGTTTGTGTCTACAGCAATTTTATCATAGATCTAAAGTCACGATACTAGAAAAACTATCTGCATCGGATGTAAAATTATTAGAAATATAAAATGTTATCAATATTGCAGCGATAGTGGATGTCTTTTAGATCGATGCAATGTCTGGACAGTTGGCAATCAAATTGATGTATCTGGAATTCTACTAACAATGAGTTATAAAAATCATCTGGATCTAATTATTTTTTGAATCTGGAGATAATTATTTTTATTATTTGTCGAGTACTTCACTTTTGCTTTTATATTTCTTACATTATCTGAGACTTGAGCTAACCGAGGTTTTTTCCAGTAACATACATATATACATATGAATTTAGGCTCATTTGATGCGTTTTTTTTTTTGTACGAAAGAATCTGCAAGAAAAAACATTTTGGATCGGTCGCGCTTCAAATGGGAATAATTTGATTTGAATCATCGAAATCCAAGATTAGGCTCGTATTCTAAATAATCATCGATTATTACTATCAAAAATCACAATTCTTTTATCATTTTATTCTTACTTGCTTTTTTCAATGAAAAAGTTATCGAATATACGTAGGTTCATAATCTCACTGTTCATGTGAGTCTACAAAACTTAGTAAAGCACACGGTCTCAAGCATATGCAGATTTTAGAGGAAAATTCAGTTGAATCTCACTTCTCAGATGTAAAAGGAACATGCACTCAACTGAATTATGACGTCACAAGTGAGAATTATCTGAAAATCGAAAGCAAATAGAAAGCAACTAATGACATCATTAATCTGTTAACGAGTTATTCAACATTGAAGCAAAAATGATCCTTTTACTACAATATTGAATAATTCGTTGAAAAAAAATACAACGTTCAATGAAAAAGCAAATTTGAGATAAAGATTTCCTCTTTCGGTTGCTGTAAACCGCATTTATATGCGATTTTTATTTCACGCCATAGACCTTTGTAAAGTTTGTACAAAATTTTCAGATTTGACGGATATCCATTTCTGTTCATATAGCTCTGTAAAAAATCAATCTGATCGAAATATCAATTATCGATCTTAAAAATAGATATTTCAAATTTTTAAATGCTTTTTTACAAATCTCGTTATGATCATTTTTGACGAAGTTACACTCTTTTGAATATTTTTGAGGACGGATTAAGTGATATTTTAATTTTTTTACGTAATGTATAATGATTTCAACATTATTTATTCACGATTTTATAACTCCGAGAAAATAGTACGATCGTTTCACCAAGACGCCTCTCTCGCAAAAATGTTTTTTTTTTACAATAAATATATGTTTTAATTATAAGAAGAGAGAGAGAGAGAAACAATATATATATTTGAATACAGCACTAATAAACGAATACTTATTAAAAACGAATTTTCACTTTCGGCAAAAATCTGTCGAATTTATTATATATTATAATACAATTGACGGATCCAAGTCAGCCAAGCCAAACTTTTATTGCATCACCATTAACGTCAAGACAACAACGAAACAATTGCATCATGGCGATCGACAGAAAGGTCATTCCAAGTTTTTTACTTACTTAAAGTGAGGGGTTTCCCCTCACTTTAACTCTGCAATACTAACCATACAAAAATAGCAGCACTAAAATTTTCACCCAGGTTCAAATGACCCACTCATATAGTTGAGAGTTAAATTACTAGTCAATTTAACTTGTGATATTATTGCGGATATTAGTTCAGAGTGCAACTTGCGTTTTAAGACCAAAAAATCATTTAATAGTTAATATACTATTTAATACTTCACCCATTTCTCTTGAGAAATCGATAAATGGATGGATTTCTATCATACTAGAGATAATAAATCGAAATACACGAAATCGGAAATACACTGCGTTAGATGTGTAATAAGCATGCTACACTTTGTCGCCAATACGATTTACGTACGAATTACGCGCAGGCAGCCGATAGCATCCTAGAAACTATTGCGAATGGAATGCTCTGTTATGCAACTTATGTCCGTTTCTATTAATGTGAATTAATCTTGGTTCAATTTACTCTTCACCTTTTTCTTATTCTAAAACTAGAAAAAGATGAAGAGGTAGTTGAACCGAGATTAAAGTTAAATTGCATTGATAGAAACGAGCATAAAATAGTGAGGAATTATCACTTATTTAGTTACTTGTCTTAAGTACGCTTTTGATTTTAACAAAGAAACTGGACATTGCGGCAATAAATATATTTTGTCTTAAATAGCCAACTTTTAATAATAGGGGAGAGTGGGAAGATGCGAACACTCTGGATAATTATGGACACACGTATATCTCTGTTCCTCTGCTCCTCTCAAATTCCGCTATCATATCACGTTAATTAACGCGACGCGAATAGTCACCAGCAAGCACTCACAGCAGGACATCGAGAACGCTATTTCCAAAATAAATCACGAAATAATACAATATTTTGGCCACTTTCTTCTAATATTTCACTGTTTTATTTTCTATGTTTTTGTTGTTTAAACGGCGATATTGTTATTTATTTTGAGATTTTGTCTTGAGAAATCATTATCTATTTAAGAATAATTGTGTGTATAAATTCTGATTATTTTAAGCTTATGTTTACTTTAGTTATTTCGATTTAGATTAAGTTATGTTGAGATAATTCCAGACGGGTCATTGAGGGTATTAACAGATATGCTTTTATCTCTTTTTTATATATAAATTTTATATATTGTATAATGAAAGATAAATATAAATTTATATAAATTAATAAATATATAAATATTAATTTTATATATAATTTACATACTAAAATATTTTATTATTGACAAAAGCGACAAGGAAGATGAATACTTCTGCATATTTTACAATGAAAAATACGTGTCTTCATCTACTGAAAACTGAATAATGTGTCTATTATGTCTGAAATGGGCACATGAGGGCTATATTGGTGGCAGTTCTTCAAATAGCTACCTATGTGATATTGGTAACAATAAGTAAACAATGTTTCGTTATCCCGACCTGTCCATATTTACTTGAGCATCTATCCTTTAATACCCCATAAGCTTTGGGTAAATACGGACTGCAAGTGTTTTGTTTCTGTTAAAAAAATTCAGCTTGTTTATGATAATTTTTATAATATATTATCTTATAATATATTATCTCCTAAAGACTAATAAGTAAAGGTTGACTTCCAATGAAACACTGATTATATTCTTAATTCTTATTTCTATTTCAGTTTAATTTTATGTGTCCGTATATCCTCCACTTTCTTCTAATAGCAAAGTTTGTACTATAACAACTGACATTTAGCTGATATTACTAACAATAAATTCTTTTTTGACATACACGGAAAATAAAATTCTCAGCGCTGTAGCTAATTATGCTAATTATCGCTGAAAATATATTTGTTGCAAAAGAATTTGCCACTGTTGCTACTATATCGATTTCTTAGCGAAGTATACTTATCTGCAATCATATTGATTATAAATCGAAAATTTGCTGTCTTAATTAACATATGTAACTAACGCAACCAAGTATTTTCTTCATCAAAGTTGCTTAGTTGCTCTGTGAGATGTATGGAAAAAAAGGATTAGCAATAAAAGCTAAATATATAGCTGTGATAGCTAAAATGTGTCTTTAATAGGAACAACTAATACTGTTGCTGCCCAAACTAAATTGATTAGCTTTGCACTTATGTACTGTAACAACAAATCTTTTGCTGCTAGGGACACATTATGTTTAGTTGAATGCTATTTTATCTTTTGCTGCAGAATTAAATAATTTTTATTGTGAGTACTCTTACTGATTATTTTCGCCGATTTTAATGTTAAATAATCTTTGCTGTTTTAACTATTAATTTTACTTAAAAAAGCATACTAGCTCTAAGATAGCCAAAACTATAAGGTAAAGCGAGATTTAAGTTAGACAAGTTAAAGAAATTTTCAAATTATATAAAAGATTGAGGTCGCATGATTCAATCGAACATACAAAACATACATCATTATTGTACATACATCAGTAATGTATATTTTGTACGTTTGATTGAAAACCCTATGCTAAGAGGTATAAAGAAAGTTAGGAATAATAAATAAAAGACATAGGTATTTTTAAAGAGAGATGTTTGGAAAAAAAAAAGGAATTGGAAAAGATGCGTTAGTAAATCTAAGATGTGGAAATATAAAGAAAGTAAATAAATACTGGCTGAAGGAGGAGCATAGAAGATGATTGTAATAAAATAGATTGCATGGAATATATAGAGGAATGTCAGAGGACAAGTGAATTATTCACAAAAATAAAAAGACAATAAAGATAGGCTGTGAAATAAAATATTAGATCAATTAAAGTGAAGTCATAAAGTCATAAAGTAAAATTAAAGTGAAGTTAAAGTCATAAAGAAACTGAGAAAGGAGAAAGAAAAGGAAATCAGGAAAAAAGAGAAAAAAAAGCTTAGATATAATTTGTAATAGTATGATAAGTACTGTGTGTGAATAAGTAAAAATAGATAACTAAAGACCTCTTTCACTAACCTCGGTTAAGCTAACTGACGGTTACATGGGGCTTATTCAGCGGACTCATGTAACCATCGATTAGCTTAACCAACGTTAGTGAAAAAAAAGGTGAGCAAATGTTAACAAGTGACTAGAAGAACAAACATTGAGAATTAAAGGATTTAAAAAAAGCAAAACTGTGATATTTAATGTAGTGTAAGGAAGCTAGGAGAGATATTTTGTATGATTCTAGTCTGTCTTATGATAACAGTAGATTTGAAATAATTAATATAAGTAGCATATAGATGAAATAAGTTTAAAAGTGTAAATGTAGTTTGGATGTGTATGGATTGTTTATTTTTGTAAACAAGCCTTCTTGGCAATGTAATTTGAAGTAAATAAATAATCATTCAGTACTAAATTAAATACGTCATCGTAATTATATATTGTTTATTTAAGAAAATTTAATTTTTTTTTTAATTTATTACTTAAATTGCGATTATGCTTGTATAAAATTTTTGTTTGCAATTACAATTTTAATTGTATTACATATGGTTAAGAAATGGAAGCAGAGTCTGTAAAATAGTACTAGCATTTCGCGTTAAAACTTTTACATGGCGTACAATTGACTTTATAAATTAAATTATGAAGAATTTTAAGGATTTAAATTCTCGTAAAGTTTGAACATCGCGTTCTTTAAACTTCAGCTATTATTCTACTAATTGTTCTTATTTCATAAACCCATTCCCGCTATTTTGTGAAATTACAATAAGCCCTTAATTAAAAATTACGAAAATGTATGATAAATTATACATGTTATTATGATAGATTTACAATAGCAAGTGTTAGCGCTGATTTTTAATCCTTTTATGTATTATTTAATTTACCTAATATCTACTTTTTAATTATTTTCTTAATTGCGCGCGCGCGCGCGCACGCGCGCACACACACACACACACACACACACACACACAAAACAAACAAATGATGATTAAACATTAATAAGAATAATCGAACGATCTGCCAATGTCTAAATGTATCCATGAGTGTGTTTGTACACACAATTCGATTCTCAAGATTTATTAAAACTCGTGATTCATTCATTTGCATTTACAAATAATGCTAATTAATGTTTACCCGTCTGACTTTATTCGTCTCGATGACAGTGGCTTGCCTCACCTTTATTTAACTCCTGTATCCGTACCCGCGAATCACCATGAATAATTGAAATTAATTGTGCTTCGTCCTGTCTATTCTTTCATTTGCGAGCGTACCGGAGGTAGCCATTGTTCGACGTGAAAGGGTTGATTAATGTTCTATTGTTGAAATAATACTCAACAAAAACATAAATGCTCTTTGTCTTCTCCAACATAGATTAAGCCCGTTCTCTCTTTTTTTTTTATTTCGTAAAAGTGCACTCTGCACCTTTGCTTACTTCTCTAATTACGTAATTTCAATGCTTTGTGTCGCATAAAGCATACATGCGATTGAGAAAGTTAATAATATTCATCAAGCCTCCAATGCACATTGAACTTATATCAGCTTTTTTTCATTTCAATGCGAGACCGAATTCGCATGAGCCATGCAGTAATCCGATTGTTTTTTCAATAATAAAATAAATACTAATTTATCACGCATTCACATACGATTCTTGCGTAATCATATATAATTATATGATTAGTATCAGCCTTTCACTTTTTGAATTAACTTATTTTAAGAATAGTACTAGATTTGTGCCAAACATTAAAATCGTACTATGCAAAATATAAAAAATGAAAAAAATGATTTTTTAAGTCAGTCCTCTATTTTGCATTTTTTCCAATTGTGCTGGGTTGTACTAGGTTATGCTAACATTGTGCTAAAATGATAGCTTTAAATAATGGTAACAACAGAAGTTATATTACAAGAAATAATTTTTGACAATTTTTTAATGTAACAGTTATATTCAGAATTGTCAAAAATTATTTCTTGTCATAACTTGTTACCATTATTTAAAGTTATCATTTTAACACGATGTTAGCACAACCCAGTACAATCTAGCACAAATTAAAAAGTTGAAAAAAATGCATAGTGGCGGCTGACCTAAAAAATAGTTTTTTCCATCTTTTGTATGTTTTATAATACAAATTTAATGTTGGGCACAATGAAGCACAAACCTAATACAATTCAGCACAGTTTTTAAAATAAGTTAATTCAAAAAGTGAGGGACTAACTTCATACAGGCTTATCACTATTAATTTTATCACTATTAAACATAAAATTCTATACGTATGAAAAAAATATACATAATGCATTAAATCAAAATAATTTTATTGCAATTTCAATCAGATTAAAATCCATAATCTAATCTCCATAAATTTAACAATTTGAAGAAAATGATCAAATTAGTAACCATATTTTCGCTTTCTAATGCCACATTAGTACTCGCCGTAATTATACGCTCGTTTTTCAGTACTTCTGAATGTCAGTCCAACTCGGCCGTAATTTCGTGAAGTAACGAGTAGTCGCATTTCCGCAACGAAATTTAATACGCATCTAGAAATAGTATATCGCGTAACGCGATCTTTTATCATTCACCGCACACTCGCATTTGCTGTCGTCGCTGCACCCCAAGTACACGTAATATGTTTCGACTGAATCAATAATGAAATCTTCCAAAGAGATGCGGGAATCGACACCGATGCGACAGCAGTGAACAGGGCAATGCGCTGTTAAGAACGACCGTAAAGCTACGAAAGGTCATCGAGAAAAAGAAAAAGAGAGAGAAATTATGCCGGACAAAAATCTCGTCTGCCGGAATGGACAACGCGAAAACAAAGATTTTCTTGCCGGCGAAATATCATCCATCGGCATGTCATTACGGCCCAGCGGGAGCGCATCCTCCGGTGAGTAACTACTCTACTTACTGAGGACGAATGTTTGATGCGAATCTCGAAAGCCAGCATAAACCATTTGATAGCGTGTTGCATAATTTGTGTCGACATATGTGCTATAATAAATATGTCAGATCTGCGCATATACATAGCGAATTAATCCTTTAATTTTGGAATTACCGTATATTTCAATATATTAGATTAAACATTTTTTTTATTGATTCTTCACCCTTACTCGCGATTAACTAACAATTCTGAAATAATTGTAATTTGTAATTGTAATTGAAAAAAAAAGTTCATAAAAGAGAGTGCTTGGAGAGAGTTGGCATTTTTTTTCTTTTTAAAAAATATTTTTGCAGATTAATCATTGAAGAACAAGTTGACAAATAAAACATTTATTTGTTATAAAACAGGATTTATTTATACACGTGGAAAATAAAATTTAGTATGAGAAAATTCATTTTTCTCATTTTATTCATTTTAAGCATAGACATTTTTGTGAAGTTTTATTCTGCAAATATAAATTTTTTCAAGCTATCAAATATAATATTTTTAGATTAAAATTGATATAGAAAACTGATATATTAGGTGTAGTAAAAAGAAATCCATTATTTTTCCATTCAATTTCATGCAAAAATAATGGATTTCTTTTTACTACATCTAATATCTATTGCGTTATACAATCGATTTCAATTCTTGCAGCTGCCCTAATAGCTTTCTTACGACGTATCCATTAGTAATAACTTCTCTGCCATGTTTGCGATCCGCAGCGACACATTTTGTTAGTTCGTGTCTCGCATCTATACAGTTCTGAGGGATAGACAGGGGAAAAGATTCAGCCGTAGTCAAACCTGAACGAAGTTGATTGAACAGATTCAGGATGACACATTCTTTCATGAAAATTTCAGAATCGGCTATCTTAACGTTGTCTGAGGCGCAGAGCCACAATATATTATCCAGCCAGTTTTCCTCCTCACGTTGATCGGTTTTATAATTTATGCCCAAATCTTGCAGCCACAACGTCAACTACAATGTGAAATTTAGATTTGAAACTATTTGATTTGAAATTTAGATTTGAAACTAAGATCGCATTCCTTTCATGTTATAGTGAATTTATTATCAATAACGCAAGCGTCAGAACGGAATGCCAACATCCGGTTATAAATATCGAGAATAGCGCGAAAGAGGATGAAACATTAAAATCTCCACGCATTTTGCGTCCAATGTCATGTTACACAGATAGTCTTGATTCCAAATTAAATTATTAGTTTTGTAATTTATATGCTCAGATCTCGCAGCCACAACTACAATATGGAAAAATTAGATTTGAAATTATTTGAACTATTTCATTTAAATTTGAGATTTAAAATTACAATATTTCGAAATACCATTTCTTTTATATTAAGCTTGAAGCTTGATCCTTGAGCTTGAAGCGCGATCGCTTTTTTCGTTATAAAGCTTGTTTATACGACAGTGTTCTCTCAATTAATCAGACAAAATATGAAATGTGCGCTCACCGTGCTACGACACTGGAAAGTAAGGGGATTTCCAGAGAAGCGGAATTGCTCGAGGCTGGCCATTGGTACAAGCTGTGTCGGTTCCAGACACGTCAAACGGTTCTCCTTGACGTCGAGCCATTTGAGACCTCGCAATTTCTCGAAGACTGTAGGCTCGATCGATGTGATAAGATTGTATGATAAGTCTAATCGCTGCAGAGATGTCAGATCGACGAACCACTGATCTTTTATCAATGTGATGTAATTGTACGGTAGACTAAGCTTTTTCAATTTCCTCAGGCTATCGAATGCGTAACTGGAAATTTCTCTAATGCCACAGTCGTGCATATTCAAAGAAACTAGGATCTTATCGTATCTTAAGAACGATCGATCGGGAATATTTTCTATCCGCGATTGGAAAATCATAATGTCGTCCACAATCGACCCGCCAAAAAGTAGAGCAGTGCTTAACGTCACGTTGGAGCATTTTAAACGTTCGCCAAATCCTAGGCATAATTAATTCTTCATTACTCGCGTGAGATATATTAAATACACGATTGCTATTTATACACACATTAATATATTTAGCTCAAATCGTTTCACAATTAAAAAATTTTTTCCATTTATCTTTATTTAAAAAATATATAAAATATTATCAATTTTTATTTAATTTTAAATTTAAAGAGAACATGAAAATTAAAAAAAATTATGTTAGAGTATCAGAAACATTCTACACGTGTAATTATGTTTCAAAAACTACGCGAATAATGTAGAGTTAAATAAAACTGATAATATTTATGAAAAATTTGCTGTAGCGATACAAAAATGATGAGATCGGATAACCGATGACAATTATTTTATTTTTTTCTCGCATCTGAAGACACGGTAGTGTCTCGGCTTTTTTTTTTTTTTTTTTTTTTTTTTTTTTTTTTTTTTTTTTTTTTTTTTTTTTTTTTTTTTTTTTTTTTTTTTTTTTTTTTTTTTTTTTTTTTTTTATTTTTTTA
>Ga0157363_1004227_pt1 | contig 13197 bp, 4 predicted proteins | sample AttsexASBM1_FD_111477 | JGI IMG/M metagenome (GOLD analysis project Ga0157363, IMG submission 111477) | Fungus gardens microbial communities from leaf cutter ant in Ribeirão Preto, State of São Paulo, Brazil - Atta sexdens ASBM1 | ecosystem: Host-associated > Fungi > Mycelium > Unclassified ...
AATGACCGGATGTATGTATCCAAAACTAATGTGTGTACTAAGAATTAAAAATCTCACTACAGTATGTAACATCATACTGAATTTTTTAAATTGTTAATTTATTTGATATATTCAATTCAATTGCTTAAAACTTTCATAAAAATGAACGTGTTATAAAAACTTGTTTTATAATCGAAAGCACCAGTCAAACACATATTACTTCGTATTAGATACGCATATTTTTACTTACTTCGTAGACACAGTAGATCTTTTTCGTCCAACTTAAATTTTTTTACTATTCTAAGTTTTCAAAAAAAATCTACGAAAATTCTAGATGATTTTTCATCTCTATTACTTTGACAAATAATTATTTAATTCAAATGTTAGAATTTTATTTAGTAAAGATTGAAATTTATGCTAAGAAATTTGAGAGTGAAATTTCGCTTAGGTAAAAAAAAACCCTAATATGAGAAGGGTTGAATAGAAAATATAATTAGAGAATGATATATGTATGTGTGAATATATTTATCTTTATTAATAAAATAATTATAAGAATGTAAAGAGCGTTGGAAAAAGTTGAGTATCGATGCTAGACCAAAAAACCGTTAAGCCGTTTGAACGTTACACAGTCTTTGAACAGTCCAAATCGTCCAAGGTTGCAAGCTCCTGTGTAAACACTTCGCGCTACGTCACGCCGTGCCACGTCGTACCACCCCACTCCGTCACCCGCCGGCCGCCGACCGCATTCCTCATACGAACGTCGCAGGTGGGTGACCGCACGCGCAATTGTGCGTATCTTTTCGTATCGAACGGACGCCATACGAATCTTAATCTCGTGTATTACGGGCAATAATCCCTGTAGCATACTTATCGTTACTACGAACGTTAATAGTGTACACGATATTTAATTGTGATTATAACTGTGTATGTTTCTCTCATTACTCTAATCTCTAATACGCCATTAGTCTAATTTCCTTCGTACGCCTCATATTATTCGCTTCGCGTGTAGTTTTAAGTCGTATGTGTTAATTTTGTAGATACCTTGGCTGGCGGATGCGAAACGAGGAGTGAAGGGCATTCTACAATGTGCGTTGCAAACACCCGTTGCCAGTTGAAACGTTTGTCGCGACAGTCAATTAGAAGCGCGAATTAATAGTATTATTTATGCTTCTAATAAATGTTTCAACTGACAATGGTTGTTTGCAATGCATTGTAGAATGCTCTTCAAAGTCGTGAGCGGATTTCGGAAGCAATCGAGAGTATTGAAAATTGGAAGTGTCGGTGAGTATTGAAAATCGGGAATGCCGAAAGATCAGAGTATTTCGGGTAATTGTTGAGTTTAGCCTCCGATAAAGTTAGGCTCATTCGACGCGTTTTTGCATAAAATGAATCTGACAAAAAAAGTATCGCTTTGTCCTGTGAATCGAGGTATTAAAGTTGATGATTCGATCTAGGTTTTTTTCAGGTTAGAAAAGCAAGCAGAGAATTTTTGTTTTAAAGCAGAGAATTTGTGTAATTGAAATAGAAAGACTTATGTGACTTATGTTTCTAGCTTTACATGTCCTTTGATGTGATAGATTTCCTAATTTGATATCTGTCTGACTTTAACAATGATAATATCTTCGCGGCGTAGAGCGACACTTTTTTTGCCGGATTCGTTCATTTCGTGAAAATGCGTCGAATAATCCCAATTTTATCAATATCGGAGGTGGTGAGAAGGTTAAATCAACAATTATCTACAATGATACTCCATGTGATGACGGTTCTTTCGTTATACTTCAACACGCCATTAATAATTTAAGCTTAATTTCCTTCGTATCTCATATTATCGCATCTCATATTATTCTCTTCGTGTGGTTATATTCTATGGTTATCATTGGTATGCGTTAATTTTTTTAGATGCCACTGGCGGATGCGGATTGAGAAGTAAAAGTCGCGAGTGGCTATGGGGAGTGTCAAAAATCGGGAATATCGGAAAAAAATGTTCAATATTGAGAATCGGGAGTGTCGAAAAACCAGAGTATCTAAAATCGGGAGTATCGAAAATGTATAGTATTGAGATTCGGGAGTGTGTCGTTAATAGTTTTCTCGCATAATCATAATTAGTCACGTTTTATCAATCGATATGTTTCCGTGAATGTCTCAAAAAATGGCAGTGTCTTGATCTTCAGGAGTCGACTTGGATGCAGAAGCGGGCGACGCCGAGCAACGATCATTGGCTGGTAAATAAATTTACTTTGTTTTTAAATTAATTGCTAGAGGCAATTAATTTTGTCGTTGATGCTTATGCAATAATATAATATTATACTTATATAAATAATTTTAAAAATCAGAGATTTTCTTGATTACAATTATTAGAAAATTAATTAAATTGGAAATAAATTAAGTAAAAATAAGTGAAAATCTAATTTTTATTTTTACTCAGTAAATAAATTGTATACATTAACAATTTTTAGAATAAAATTGAAAAAGTGAAATTAAAATAAAATAGAATAATCTGTTATTGTATACAAAAAAAAATAAGTGTTAAATTATAATTAATGATCGTATAAAATTGTTTCAGATGCAATATACAGCATGATGCCAATGCAACATGGTGAGTGAATTTATTTGTTACCTAGAGTGATGCCCGAATTTGCATAATATGTATTATATGTACATAAAATTCACGAATCAGAAATTTGCGTGACAGATATCGGAAATTAAATCGGACGAGAACATCGACAATTAACCCGGATTCATAATTACACGATGTGGAATGTGTGTTATTAATTATATAACTTGAAATATGGGTTATTTATTTGCGATATTAAAATGTAAGAGCAGATTATTTTTGTGTGCTGAAAACTAATCATAAAATTTCGATTGTCATTATTTTAAAGTATAAATAATCTATGCATATAAATCTATTTCTATAATAAATAAAAAATATAATCTATTTGTAAACAGAGATTTATCGATAATATAAAATTTTGAATGATTATATTAGCAATTTACATTGTATTTAAGTTTTTAATTTTTTTAATATATAGATATAATAAAGTTTCTAATTTTTTAATATATATTCTTCAAGAAGAAAAAGAAATACATATATTAAAGATATCATAATTGAAACTTAGAATATTGCATTATAAGCGTTTTAAGCATCCAGATTTATTTATATAATAGTGAGTTTCTGTATACTTAATCTACTTTGCATACATTCGGGCATTACTGTATCTGTATTTTTGTTAATGCGTATGGTTGATGCGTTCTGACACACGCTTCCGTCATTCAAATTGATGTTGCATATGCATTAAATGATAAAGCAATTCTCTCGCTTTCGAAGAACGCGTTTCTCATTCACACGTTGTGCGAATGCAGATATTCAAATATCTTTTCCTGATAATTTATACATCCGGTGACAGACAGAAATGGATTTTAATCTCATTGTTAAACTATTTCAAAAGTTCTATATTATTCTAAATCAATCAAATCTTGTTAGTATCGAATCTCGCTTAATTCCTGTGAAATTGTTAATTCAATCAAACGAAAGAAGCACACATTCGCGTTAATAAAAATCATTCATATCTTTTTTCGTATTGTTGAAATTTTCGGCGGTAAAGCAAAAGTTATCTAATTGAAACATATATTGACGACTGAAAAAAATTTCTAGTTGAAAATGGACAAATCAGAATTTTCTGATTAAATTTATTTGAATTCTAATGAAGGTAACTGGAATTCTCTGGTTGATACAATATTTCTGATAAATATTTCTATTAAAATTCTTATTTTTATATCAGAATAATTATATCAATCAGAATTCTAGTTATCTCAACTAGAATTCTAGTAGATTTAATCAGAAAATTCTAATTCGTTAATTTCCACTAAAATGATTTTAATCCAATCAGACCATTTTTCTCAGTGCGTATTTAGCGCAAGATAAATTAGCTCCTCTCATGCCGAGACGCCAAATATTCTTTGTATTTCCGGAATTTACTCTAATCGCAAGTCAGCAGACAACAGCATAGTTTGACGTAAAGGAATTTCTGGTGCTCGGTATATATATACCGACAACAGGGTGGCGCGCGTTGGCCGTGTGGTTGTACGCGTGGATTGTTACTCTAACAAATCTGCCTCGAATCAGCGATGGATCTGCCGTACGTTTGTAACTAACCACACCATACCCTCTCAAATGCACTTTGCATGCGGCGCGATAGGTGCCTAACTTCCAGCAGAATTAGATAACCAAACGAGCATTCGCGTACCAACACCGGGCGTACCCCTCCGCATGTTTCCCCATCCGGTACGAGTGATAGTTCGATCGTTTCTGGACTATGCGAGTATTAGCAACGTGCAAATGTCCGACTTGATTTAAATTTTGTGCGCTATTCTGCCCGACAGCGGCTGAGTGCGTGCTTATAGTTTTATGGCAAATCGGACGATTTTATTATCGAAGCAGATATGCAAACTGCGAGTGCGATCAACTTCATGCTACAAATAGTTTGAAACATTTTTTAATTGTTAGGATGACAAAAAATTTGGCTATAAGTTTTTGGGTTTGTCAAATTATTCAAGTTATTTTGATGCCAACATGATATTAAAGACGTCATTTTGATATCAAAATGATGATGAATAACATCAGCTTGCAACCTGGATAGTAATATATATTTAAAAAAAACTTTGAAATATTTGTTATATCTCATTAAGTACCAAAAAGACTGCACCAAAAAGTTTCCATCTTAATGACTGATCATCAGTTAATGAATTGAAGATATTAATATTTATTTAATAAAGTGTAACTATGTAATTTAGAGTTTATTTCTTTTATAAATATGTACAATATATGGTTTGATAAACACAAAATTTTGTGGCCAAACTTTTTTTGCCTTTCTGTAAATTCTGTCTTCTAGTTGATCATAACATTTTGAAGCATTTATAGTGTTAAGTTGATGGCACTCTACATCGCGTCCTTTTGCGCACTTTAAATTAATGCTGGTTAGCTGCTATTGTCTCTTGTTCCTGGATGCTTCATTTCCGAGAGAAGGACGTTTGCTAAGGAGGGAAATAATTTCGTGTTGAGAGGGATAAATTTAGCAGTAGGCCGCTCGAGTTAGTAAGCCATCTGCAAATGCATGTGTACTCTGGTCGGCTAAACAGATACAATGAGACTTCCTGTGTGCATAGAGAGACCGAGTCCTTTTGTCCATTGGATCATCCATGCAGGATAGTGTGACCAAACGCCGGTAAAGCCCTTTGTTTCATGTGGGCTACCACTCACGCAGCCTCGAGACACTCGCGTTGCACCGTTCGAGAAGTGCACGAGAGTATCTGTAAAATGTACTTTGGCAAAGCACATATAATTTCATGTGTGTAATTCCAAGTTCTGCATTAATCCTTTAATCGAAATTGTACTCCCTTTGTGTGTCCAATGATTTACTTTTGTCGTACCGGGTACTAGATTGCGAAAACGACAATGCGATTGTCGCTTGGCTTAAAACACTTTTCGGGACGGCCATTAACGACACATAGGAAATTTTTAGTAATTCATAAAAGTGCCCGCGGGATTTGGCCACCGGCCAAAGTCGTGTTTGTATTCGTCGATGGCGGTAAAATCGGTGTACTTACTCGTTTTAGTCGCAACAATTTATTCTCTACGAGTAGAAATGTCGTAAGATTCTTAACTTACTCGTCTTGGTTGCACAATTCGTATATTTGTCAGAACTTGTAATACAATTTTATCTCGCATTATAACGAGAATTTATGATTAAAAATTATAATGTAATTGCAAAGCAACAATTTAAATATAAGGTCAATTAAATTAAACGAACAAAAATTAGGACCGACAATAATAACATTTATTCTCACGAAGAATTGTTTACATATAGAATATTTCAAATTTACTATTTACTTATATATAGTAGTCTCTCTCTTCAGCCGTATAAAATTAATAAGCTTAAAAAATAAATTAATATGTTCTACATCATAAAGAAATTAATGGTTATAAGAAAGAATGAGAACCTCATTTCACTTTCCATTACAATTTTTGACGCAAAGATACAATCATAATAATACCCCTTACCCAAGCAGAACAACAAGTCATGATAACGTCAAAATGCTATTTAAATGAATCGAAAATGATTGAAAAATGATTTTTAATGATCATTTTGGAGTCATTTTGACATCATAATGACTTGTTGTTCTGCTTGGGTTATTAACAATCAGATAGTCAACGTAAATGCCAATGAGATCCATTCAGAAATCAATTCTTCAGTAGCGAAAAATATATAGTAGTGTCAGTAATTTTAAAATAATGTATATAAGATATCTCCAAATCAAAGCAATATGAATGTACGTAATGTCTGGAATCACGGTCAATAAGATTGCGAAAATATTAATCGTAACATAGGGAAAAAAAGACATCTTCTTTATCGCACAAACAACAAATGGCGACTTTAAGGTTGCATGTTATTATATAAATTATCATTAAAAATAAATTAACTAATTAATTAGTAAATCTAATAATTATTATTTTACGATTACGAATTATGAAAATTCAGATTTAATTGAATTCTGAAAATATTAGAGGGTTAACGTGCGATTTACAACGGCGCGTATACTATGCTATTCAGCGAAAACGTAGTGTAGTAATAATTATGACGGTATTTTCATACTATTAAAGTACGTTTTCGTAGACTCCTCATACATATTCAACGGAGGATGGAGGATGTGCCTAAGAGGTGAGATATCCGATAATTTTGACTTACATATAATATCAAAATTTCTGCATTTGCGAAAACGCGAAAATTACAAAACAATTTTCTCGGCGATAAAATAAGAAATAATAGGGAATTTCTCTAAAGGATTTTACGCGACAAACTATATATAAATGTCTATTGTAGTCGACGTTCCTACAATTTCGGTGTAATTTAGTTACATATCCAATTTCGGTGAAACGATGTCAATTTTATCTCACAATTATCGTTTTTTCGCGATGACGATTGGTTATTGATGGCATATTTCTCATACGCAGATACACGAATCGTGGGCTTCGTATTGACAGTTCGACATTTAGCGGCTATAAATGTATACCGTGTAAAATGATTGATTGAAAGCAAGTAAAAGTTAAAAGTGGAAGAAAAATGCGGAAGCGAAAATGGAAGCTCGGGAAACGGAAGATTGGGTGCGATGCAGTAATCTATTATATAAACTGGTCTATTCAGTATTCAATCAAATTCAATCATATAAGATAATGATTATTAAATTTGCAACGATGATTAATAGCAGTTTATAATTATTGCGTCAATACATTGCCGTAGAAGAGATGAGTGCCTGACATTTTCTACATGAGAAGAACGAATTGAAAGATCTCTCTTTTGCTGGATATCGGTCTGAAAATAATTTTGTTGGGCCGTAAAAATAATTTTGTTAAAAGCTTAAATTGGTTGCCCTGGAAGATACAAATTTTTTGTTGTAAGATCTAAAATTCGGCTGGATACGGATTAAAAAATAATTTTGGGCTATCAAGGTTCATTGGAAACACAAATTGATTTCCAGATTAAAATTTTTTATAGTATTGCTCATCATTTTTTAATTTCCATAATTATTTTCTGATTTAGATTTAAAATTTTAGAATCTTTTAGTAAAATTGTTCTTTTCATATAAATGTTACTAAACTTGAGCTCCCGAATAGCGGTTTTAAGCGGTACAATTAGTAATTGGAAAGGCATCCTGTGTTTTTAAACTTCGTTCCTTCGTTGATCTTCTCATACATATTCAGCTGATGTAATGCGTGTTTAAGAGCCGAGATAGCTCCGGTGTCGATTTCGCGAAACTACCGACGAATTTTCGTCGTTTGCCAAAGCTTGGGGGAAGGGTTACGGCGAGGAATCGCTAGTTAAGAGGTAATGTGGGTGGTGGGAGTCGGTGGTTAATTGGCAAAGCACGATAAGGTGGCTCGTTCTGATATATGCATATGAATGACGAGTATATTCCGTTTGCCTGCCACAGCTACGTTACATGGCATGCAAATAAGTCTTTCGGTCGTGTGCACTGTACGACGTAGTTTGGATCTATCGCCTCTACAAAACGTGTAACGAATTTAGCGACCATGGTCATTTCCAAGCAGATTACTCATGATTCGAACGACCGCTCTTCACGCTTAAAGCATTCATTAAAAACAATCCGGTAAAGATCAACGTCCGTTCATTTTAATACCCATAGCTGCTTTCGCATCCGCGAATGCATGCGGCTTCTGATTTTTCGCGCTCCAGATATTTTTATGTATGCCGACAAATCGTCGTCCTGCTTGCACATCTCTTTTTAGAAGCATCAATTGCAGCCGAGCATATACCAGGATTATTCTTCGTCGACCGATTTTTTCCTGCGACTTAAGCATCATTGGCGTTGTGTTGGCTTTACGGAATATATTTCACGATTGTGCTATCAATAAATGTCAGCGGGGCGATGTGTTAGGCTAAATGTGTTAGGCAATGTTAGCAACATTTTTCTCTCCACAAAGATTGTATTCGATGCCGAAAGGTTTGATAAAGATTGAGAAACGAGAATAAAAAAGAAAAATTGATGAAATATCTCTTTCTTAATATTTCAATTTGTTCAACGATTATCTTGTCGCTTTTTGGATAGTCTCAGCCATTTCGGTGATTCATAAGCTCTGATCCACCATGCTAACCGCGGACTCACCGGCAAACTTCGTTAGTACCTCTTTAAAGTTACTCCCGACGAACTAACTTGCGACGTTTTAAGGCTTAATACTTCCCGTAACGGTGACAATTTATTTCGCGACCCCGTGCTATTTGCGTGCTACATCTCTATTACGTTATTAACTTTTTTTATTAACCCTACTAGCGTATACGAACGTTATGACTTCATATATTCATATATATTCATGAAATTTGCGAAAACAAGCTACATTGTGGCGTAGAAAATTAAAAAAATTTTAAGCATATTGCCTGACGTTTTGGATAATTTTATTATACAAATTTTCATGAAATTTGCGAAAACAAGCTACATTGTGGCGTAGAAAATTAAAAAAATTTTAAGCATATTGCCTGACGTTTTGGATAATTTTATTATACAAATTTTCATACAGAATTAGATTAATAATTGAAAACTAAAACAAATTTTTTTTAAATTATTCCCGGCGCTTTTTAAATTCTTTGGAGACAGAATCTTATTCTAAAGAGTGAGAGTCTCACTTTTAAAGATGAAAAATTCTGCCACTCTTCCAGAATTTACAATTTTTTAAAAGTGAGATTCCACTCTACTAAGAATTTAGAGAGTATATAACCAATAAATCGTCATCCTCTTTTTATGGGTTTTTGTGAAGAAATTTATTCATTTTATTTCACGCATTTTATTCTATCTTGATATTCTATTTCTGTTTCTCACAATTTTCAAATAAACGATACAAGTTCGCGATATTACGAAAATTAAATTCTGTCGATGATGTTTGCGTAGGATGCGAACTTTGGCTATCCTAACGAAGCGGGGTAAGCAAATTTTCCCAATTTACCATTCGAATCGCGAACGGGAGCGGAATCAATGAAATTTTGCGACAGTTGTTCCGCAAAAGTTTGCGTCGCCTGATTTTCGACATGCGCGTGGGTTTGCCCCGATTCTCGGACTTCATCCGAGAGTTTTCAGTCACGTTTCGGGATCCAAGATCTAGATCCGGTTTCAGGGAACAGGATCGTGTACCCGGGAGGTCCCGGGGATCGCCGCGCCGCACCGAACGCGTTCGAGCAACTCCGTGAAATCGAGTTACGCGTTGCTGCTACATTAACTTCACCGGAAGTTGGTGTCTGTCGGTTCCCGGCGCGTACACATATATCGTAGACTCAGACGAGCGTGCAATACTGAAAATTAGTCTCACCGCATTTGCCGTTGACGATCGTTGTAACTGTGAAGATTTGTCTTCTCCACCGAAGCACCTATTTGCCGGAGTACCTATTCTTCTGTCTCATGAATTTACGAATTTATTAACCTGCACTCTAAAAAATATAAGTGTGGATTTAATACTGAGGGTGTTAAATATAATTCTCACGTATTGATAAGAAATTCATCTGTTGGTATTTATATTAATACTAAGATTTGTAAAAATTTGTCGTCTTTGCCGAATATTTATCGCAGCATCCTTTATTTCGCGAATTTATTCGCTCGCACTTTAAAAAAAGAATAGAAAGAGTGATTTTACTGAAATATCTAAAATTTAGCTAGATACGAATCTGGAAATAATTTTGTTGCACTATCAAAATAATTATGTACGTTCAATGCACGTAGTTGCTGAAATATCAAAATTTTTTGCAGCATTATCACGCTTGAGATTCCTACGTAATTATTTTAATGGACCAACAAAAATTATTTTCAGATCTATATTTATCTAAATTTTTAGACATTTTGGTAAAATTGTTCTTTCCGCATAAATATGGAGTTAATATCAAGGGATATAATTCTCACTGTGTTGGTGTTAAATCTTCTACACCATGTTGGTTTATATCAACAGAGAGAATCTTCTCGATGAGACTTATATATAAACTCCGCATGAGTAAATCCACATTCATATGTTTTAGAGTGTGTGTATATATACATTCTTTTTTGACGATTGTCTCTAGATACGCGAATATTGTACTTTCTTTCTTCGTATGAAGTTATTTAAAACGATCGAGATTTTTGTTGGATAGAGAAACTTAAAGTTTTCAAATCTCATTCAGTTAAGCCTTACATCCACGATGCTAGAAATTGTTCCGAAATCTCGGACGGAGAAATAAATAATAAATTACATTTAACAATCTGACCATTCACATTCGTTTCACGCTTTTTATTCTATCTTGATATTCCAGTCCACTTTTCTCAATTGGGCGATTGATCAATTTTTTTCTCTGTTCGAAATCTCGAAGGAATTTCTATCGTGGACACAAGGCTTTACATAATTGAATGGCGAGAGATTCGAAACAAAACTTTAAGAGTTTTGCTATATACTGGTATGATTATACACAGAAAAATATCATTCTATTGCTAAGAAAAATGTTTACTCAATTTACTATCTTTCTTTTGTAATTTTTAACGAAGAATATTTTCTTGACAATAATTTTAAAATGCATTTATTTATTAAAAAAAAAAAATTTTAACAAATTTTAAAAAACTTATTATTATGTACTTAAAACAAGAATTTATTTTGTTTGAAGAATATTATAAAATTGATTGAAGAAACGACTTTATATAATAAACAAATCGAGTTTGTTTTAATTTAATAATCTTGATAGAAGTATTAAATTTATTATGTGTGATTCAGAATATATTTTGAATTTTGCTTTTGATGAATTTATAATAGATTTTTATGAATATATGAATTTTTGAAATATTTGAAACATGTTATAATTATTACTTACAGTATGTATTTTTCTGTGTACAATTGTCGTATGTTAGAAGTACTATCTGCAATAAAAAATCTATGAAACCTTCAACAATCATCTTAATTAAAATCATAGAAGAAAATAAATATATAATACTAAAAAGAGTCGACACAAGTTATTTATGTGTAATGAAATCACATACAATAAAAATTGAATTATGGATGTTTCACCTTAGTATTGGTCCTCTTTATATATAAGTATATAAAATATATATAAGTATATAAAAAATAATCATCGAAAATTCTTCATATTATATTTTAAATAACTCTATATATCTACTTTGATTTAATTTTCCATTTGTCGATTTGTCTTAACTACAGAATAGAATTGGGTTCGCAAAAATTAACTTCTTTGACTTTTTCAGTTTTTGTGTATATTAACATATGTTGGATTAATTTGTTTCTTGTCTGCTACACTCCATATTTTCACTTTTCTCTCTCTCTCTCTCTCTCTCTCTCTTTCTCTCTCTATCCATCTCTCGGATAGTTTATCGTTTACTCTCTCGGCATTTCCTATGTGCTGCAAATTACTCCGTTAATCCGTCTACTACTCGGTATCCCGGCTGAATGAGATCCCGGATTAGTACCTAGCGTGTTTTTGTCCGAATTTCGAGGTGCCCTTGGTATGAGCGCCACCATCTGTCTTCTGTCCCGTGCGAAATTTGCGGCTTGGAAACATCTCTCGGAAGAAACTTAATTAATTATCTGTCGACTGATTTTGATTAATGCATATTTTCTTTTCTATTCGACACTGCATACGGAAGGACTCCATCGATGATATAATCTCCCCTACCTCTAATTTTTTTTTGGTCAATTATTTGATTGAGTCCGCGGTGACAGTCCCGCCATTGTATCGCTTTTGTTATCGATGTAGCGAGGAATTGAATACGCTGCTTCTACGAGAATGACTTTTACGACCACGCCGGCCGGGGATGGCCGACTATCAATCGAGCACAAATCCCATAGCGAATGCGAGATCATCCCGCTGCGTTATAATGTGATCTCACGGTGACCGATTTTACACAATTCCCCCGTTCCTTACAAATGAATTCAGTGGACGGTGCCAATAATTCGTCTCCATTCTTCTTCCCTTGAATTACTTGGTACAATGGCGGATTTAAAACGAGGATACGAGAGAAAAGGGAACTTCGATCGTTATCGGACAGGGACTGAGTTGAGCCTCTTTTCCATCCGCGTTCGCTCGCTTGCTCATTCGTGCACTGTTAACGAACGGCTTCCCAACGAAAGGACTCTATTCGAGTTCCATAAGTCCGACGACTTCGCGGCTCGTTAATAAAATCAATTATAACCAAAGGAGGCAAAAAATTAGCGAGGTCGTTTGAGAATGTTCGTAGAGATTTTAGATTAACGAACCTGCGAACTTTATGTTTTTTATGAGACTACTGCTCATTAGTTTCAACTTATAAGGCTTTTTCCAAAATAAAATTTATCATATTTTCGTATTAATTTTTTGGAGAACAGGAAAGATACTTTATTGGCGCTGACATAATAGTCATATTTTTAGGCAAGGAATAATGAATTATAACAAATCTTACTTAAAAGGGTATAAGATTTTTAAATTAAATTCCCATCCTCCAAAGATTAACATTTTATCACAGAAAAACACAAAAAGAATTTATAATGAATAATAGGTACCAATAATACCGACTTAGAAAATTTAACATTTTTTACGATATAAAAAAATACAAATTTATCTCTATAATAATTTTATGATTGGAATTATTCTTCTTATTAAAAGTTTTTATATTAATTTTAAATTTGTAATTTCGAACTCTAATATTAAA
>Ga0157363_1004229_pt1 | contig 13194 bp, 8 predicted proteins | sample AttsexASBM1_FD_111477 | JGI IMG/M metagenome (GOLD analysis project Ga0157363, IMG submission 111477) | Fungus gardens microbial communities from leaf cutter ant in Ribeirão Preto, State of São Paulo, Brazil - Atta sexdens ASBM1 | ecosystem: Host-associated > Fungi > Mycelium > Unclassified ...
CTCTGTCAGTTATGTATAAATAATTTTATGCCGTGTACAAAAAATAACGTCTATTATATCTCATCTTCTCTCGAACTCGGTGAACGAAATCAGTTCACCTAGTTTTGATAACCAAACAGTTAAGGTTATATTGGCTACAATTCCTGCAAAATTTTGAAATTAGAAATGTATTTATACTTTCCATGTAAAATTAATTAATAATTGAAATTATATACATATGAATTAGTTAAGCGAATAATAAAATATATTTAACCGTACATTTTTTTAATTCATTTATCTAATTATTATTATTTTGTGTTATTGTAATAGCATAAAAAATAATAACCAAAATTTCAACACCTACTTTGAATCAACATTACTTATATAAAGTTTTATTGCTATTCACTAATTAGTTTTTCTGTAAATAAATAAAATTTAATGAATAAAGTAAATTTTATTCATAGAATAACTAAGTAGTAAATCGCACGATAAAACTTTACATAAATAATCTTGATCATTTAAAATACTTATACAAAATGAATGAACAATAAAATTTTTGTTATCATTTTTTTACATTAAAGTATTACAGCAACGAAAAATAATAATTTAATAAATAAACTATAAAAATGTGTTATTCACTCAATTGTTTCATATGTATATACGAATATTATACATAGTTTTAGTATTAATTTTTATATGAAAGTATGAATATTAATACACATTTCTAATTTTTACTTAGACTGTACGGTCAATACAATCTTAACAATTTTACTTTCTCAATTCTTCATAAATTAGACCTTGATATTTGCGTAATTTATAAACAATCGCGTTGTTACTGTACTTTCTTACGCGAGTGAACTTGACATTTAAGAATTTGCCAGAAATTCCGCGTTTTCTCCACTAAAGCACCTTCCAACTGTTCGATATCTCGCGACACGTCGGTAATAGAAAAGCTCTTGCGCCGCATTTAATTTCGCATCACGCGCTCGGCTTAGCATCGCGTAAATACCGAAACGGTCGCGTTCCTTTGTGCTTATTTGTTCTTATTTGGAGTTTGCCCCGATCGGTTCGCTATCGGTTTGTCCTTAACTACGTAAGTTTACGGGAATGTTTTACGATGTTGGCGCGACTCTTGCGCGGAAAATCGAGAGCTTGCGGAGTAATGGCCGGTGTTCGATAAGCGCTGAGTAACGACTTGGGGCCCGTTGTCATGCGTTGCACCGTTTGTAGTTTGCCTCGCGAGTATCACCGCGTGACTTCCTCGCGATTTTCTTCGACGATCTGTCTTCTACGCTTTCGGGACTTGGGAGACAATGTGTCTCGGTGAAGGATTAATGTTCTGCTGGCTTTATGTATATGTATATTCCAAGCTTGCGTAACTGTCAGGTATTATTTTAGAATTTAGATAAGGAACTTGCAATATTTTAATGAATAAATGCGTTCTTTATCTTTCAAGATTAACACTAGAAATATCGAACGATCATTTGACTGTTTCTATTTTTTAGATTAATATTATACTTTTTGTGTGTAAAAGATAGGATTCTGAAATTTTTGAACTTTTCAACAATAATTGTACTTTTATATTGATAAAATATTTGATTTTTCATTATTTTCTTCATTTTATTCAATAATTTATTTGTTTACTTTTTTAGAATAAGAAACGTTGGTACTTCCAATGTTTCAAATTATATTAAGCTCTCTAGATAAAATTAATCAAATTAATCTTCCACTGGCAATTTTCATTTTTAAAGACACCATCGATATTTTGATTACAAATTCTGATAGATAAATTTAAATCTATAGAAAATAAGTAAAATACAAACTGACTTTTATGATGATAAAAAAATCTGTTATTAAATCTTTGACAAATAGAATGACAACCAGAATTTTTTAAAATTTTTATATGTATGATCCAGAATAAAAAATTTACTTGATTTTTCGAAGAAATCCTTATATTGTTAGATAACAAAAGAACAGTGATAATCTAATCTCTTAAATAACATTTTATTATTTTTAACTACTATATGTATCATAACAAATTACTCCATTTCTGAAGTTTTAGTTTCAAAGCAAACAATGTCTATATGAATGTATGCAAATAATAAGTTAAATTTCATACATTTTCTTGAGTTAAACTTTATTGTTTAACTCTATTGTTTTAATTGAATTAACGATATGAATTGGAACAATAGCAACCTATATATAAATGATCGAAAATAACTTAAATTGGACATAATTTGACACAATGAATTTAACAGTATATTGCTGACGAAGAGTTAAAATTCACGTTGCTAGTTGACAAAATTAATTTAATCAAGATTTAATTAAAGGTTTTTGTACATAGTTTTCGAGAGAGAGAGATTTTGAATAGACTATTTTATAAAAATTACGCTATTAATGGTAATTAGATATAAGACTTTGCGAGAAACATTCTGTTTAAAAAGGCTGAAAATGGCATCAACATTTCGTTTTCGTTATATAAAGGCCATCCAATTGTCCGGCACGCAAAACGGTCGGTCATCACACTGATATATTCTGCGGAACGGTGACAAAGCAAAAATCTAATCTCCGTAGCAGACCCTTTTCCCGAAGAGTTCAAAGGACGCGTCGCGTCGGGGCGACGTAATAGCACAACGTAAATCACCCGGCACAAACTTCGTTTGCGCAGGTAATTGGATAATGTGCCACACGCGGACGCGCGATTTGCGGCCCGCGGCTTGCTCGCGTGACGGCGTACATTTATATGACACACCGCGACGATCAGGATGGTGAAAACTGACGCCGCACGAACCGCCAATTGCGACCGTAGCCTGACAATCGAAGATGAATCGCAAAAGCGAGTAATTGCGGATAAGAACTAGATACAAAAGCAAGAGAAATAATGTAACGACTGGACATACATTTACAATTCGTTTCAGTTAATTCAATGCAGTTATATTATTAACAACGAAAAGAAGAGAAATTTGAAGTCTATTTTAGTTATTAAATAGATGGTATATGTGCGCCTAAGGAAGATGATTTTCAAAACTGAAATTGACATTTTATTGGGTTGTCCGGAAAGTTCGTGCCGATTTTGAAGGAAAATTGAAACGCAGAAGATTTAAATTTTAGTATATATTTATTAAATTTAAATCTTTTGCGGCACGAACTTTCCGGACAACCCAATATTTAATTATTAAAATTATATTTGCAAAATATAATTTAATTGAACGCATTAATTCCATAGTTGGCGTAATTATTGTAACAGACGAATCCTTTTAAAAAATGTCCTTGTTGAAGGTGCACAATGGGCTGACTTCTTCGCAGATAGTTTCAGTAGACTTCCCTCGACTATATATATATATATATATATATATATATATACACTTCTTTCTTCTCAAGCAAGGAATCTTTTCGTGCACGTCCATGCAGCTTTCGCCACTAAGAAGACTTTACATAGCAAGAATACGTGACGGACGAACATTTAGGGTCGAGCCATCAGAAAAGTGAAGGAAAGCGGAAGAAAGAGCCCAGGACACTCGATGGAACTCCGGGCGCATGCTAAACGTGAAAATAAGAAAAGCTCGGTACATAGGTAAAGCACGCTCCCATGTAAAAATAGCTAATCTAACTGTACACACACACACACACATACACACGCGCGCGCGCGCATGCACGCACACGCACACACACACACACACAGAGTGTTCCGGAGCTAACACTCATTCCTTTCATCGACTGACTTCAATCGCCAATACCGAATAAAAGCTACTCAAATGTTCAATAGCTTATGATTTGAGAATTGAAATTTTTTAATAAAAAAAAAATTGGTCGTAAATTGGTACAATAATCCGCAGATGGAAGATGCGCTGACAATTTTAAGGCGCACATTCACATGTACATTACATACGTATGCTTATCTAATAATAAGATATAAATAAAATTGTCTCAGAAGAACACATTATAATTATGGGTATATCTTTATTTGTGCTTTTCACTTTTAAGTTGGGAAATAGATGGAATACTTAGAATACTCCAAAACAATTTTCTATTTATATTTTTTGATATAAGTACGCGTATAGAGCGTATAGAATTTTTACACTATTTATACTCTTATAAGATAGGAGGATGTAAAAATAATGAACTCTAAGATTTTTGGACAATGTTTTTTTAGAGCAAGGTTTTTAAGATAACTATTCGTACGGTGCTGTGGTGTCACCTACTTAAAGTTTAAGTACAATCATGTGGCCAGGGAAGAAATATCTTTAGATATAATTTTGAATTTAAAAACAATTTGCTTGTTTAATTTTCTTCAGATATAATTCTAAAAATTACAATTTGGAATATTATAATTTGCGTGTTTAATTTTCTTCACTTTTATTATATAAAAATGAAAAGACTGATGAATCTAAAGCTTACTGTGCATGAATGTCAGCGAATTGTTCAGGCGTCAGCGATATTATCATACGTGTATATCGTCGGACGTGTGTCTGATACAAATTCCACCGTGCGAGACAGCGAGCTTGCAACCTACACGACATCGTGATATTTCTTGAATTATTGCGATTTCAATCCGACGTTTGTAATTTACTTCTCCCCGACATGATGCTCATAAATCATTTCATTCTAGACGTAACATCTCCCGCGTTATGTTGACGACAGAAGCGCAGTCGTAACACAGCCAATTACCACCTCGCAAGCGCCTAATGCCACTCCGCGGAGCAACCCCGAATATTTCGCCTCTCTCGCAAGTTTACCATGCAACTTTTCATCTGACATAATAAATAGTAGCCTTAGCAACAACCTCAAACAAATAGGATAAGCGTCAACTTGCTACAAAATCAACTGGAACAAGAATTGAGTAGATTACAATCATTTCCATCTATACCTAATATGCATTTTCACTAGCAGAGTTATTTTCGAGAAACCTACATGGAACGATTTTGCTGAAATATCTAAAAATTTACATATATAGATAGATCTGAGAAATAATTTTGTTGGATCATTAAAATAATTATGTAGAACTTGTTGAGCAATGCTGCAGGAATAATTTTGACATTCTAGCGACTAGCTTAGAAATTAACTATTTTCAGATCTGTATTTAGTTAAATTTTTAGATACTTTTATCTTGAATGTTTTCTTTAAAACAAAGATCATATAAAGACAAATACATTTTTTAGCCTTTCTTCATGAGGAAAACTTCTTCGTAAGGAATTTGTGAACTTATATGTAGTATTTTATAGCCGGCGCCATTCCGCGAGAGTTCTCGATCGCCAATTTATTTTTATAAAGTGCTCATTACGTACCCTCGTATTGCCATCGTTATGCATCGAACTCTGCTTTTCGTGGCTTTTACAATCGCTTCCAAAGATCATTCCGACCGTCCGTGTCCCTCCGTGCTCGCGTGTTTGTGTCATAAAGTAACGACGTGCAGGGTCATTCCGTCGTCTCGTTCCATGAAGTCAAGGAACCAATTGCACCTTGTGCTCCGGGAACTCCTCCAAGAACGCTGGAAAACGCGGCAATTCTGCCTGCAACGGGCATCTTTATGCTATCCTCTCGAGATAATCGAATGGCATTCTCGAAAATGATTTGGATTGGAATTACCATGTAATAACGTAGAAATATTTCAAGGTGATTTTATGACGTCTTCATTAATAACCTTACGTTATAACTCTTACATTATAAAATTAATTTCATATTTCGTGACAAAAGCATTTGTGAAATAAAAGAAGTTATATTTCTCTTGCCGCTTGATTTATCATTTTTATTTAGATATTCATAGTGTTCCACTCTCCCTTATATCAAAAATATCGAAAATATGTAATAGTATTTATTTCAACTGTTTGCCTACGTTCAATATATCAATCATATTTGTTTGGATCAATGCAATATTAAAAATTTTTTTAATATAAAAAATGAACAATTGTCATAGGAAAAAAGATTTTATATAAACATACGAAATAATTAAATACCAGAGAAAAGTTTATAAATTAAATATTAGTAAGAAAATAAATTATATTGTGAGTTAATGGACTCGAAGAGACTAGCAGAGTTAAACGGTGTGTGTCTTCTATTACATATCGGATTATCACTAGATGCGAGAAGTGAAAGGTTATCGCTACTTTAATACATATATTACAATAGTATTATTTACGTACATCTCATGTTCAGATTTTTTCACACTGTCTTATGTTTAGAAAAATTAATTATTATTATTATAGACATGCAATTATTAAATGTGATCTTTTGTATCAGAACTTGAAATCAAATTCCGAATTGAGCGTAGTCACCAAATTCGATAACTCACGTCTGTTATGGACGCGAGCTGTCGCCAGCAATATTTTAGCGTGATTGAGATCCGCCATCGCTCATTCTTGTCCTGACAGTGGCGTCATATCGCCCTAATGTGGCTCTTTTTATCTCTTCGCATAACATTTTTCGACTCTGAGAAATTTATTCATTGTATTAGAAGAAGAAATTCTCTATCGCCAAGTCTTGCTTATTTCTTTATACGCAAAGCTACTACGTGATTGTTCTAAAAATATTGAAATAGATAGCCGAGTATTATCCTTCCAATTGTACGTCTCAAGTAAATTTTGCCGTTTACGCTGCGCGGAGTGATCGATATTCTCCTTTAAGGATTCATATTTCAATCAAATAGCAGGTGGGCCATGGAAAGCGGTGGAAATTAAAGTGAGTTGCCTGCTGCCGTTAACAAAGCACTTTCGTCCGCCCTTGTTCGCCGCGAGTTTATCCGACGTTCTTAATGCACCAGCCTTATCCGGCATTATCCGAACTTATCCTCGCGCGGTTCTTCGGACAATTTGGAAAATGAGCTGGGATAAGAAACACCTGCCGCTGTATTTGCAATTAAGCGCGTTGATAATTGTCGTGGCGAATGAAAACCATCGTTTCCGTCGCAAGGATTTATCTGGTAAAACAAAAGGTACACACCGGTTCGGTTTTCAGAATATTTTTCATATCTGCGGAGTAGTTATTCTGCAATTACTCTCATTATTATTATCTTTCCGTCGTACTGTCCGAGTAGATGGTCGCTTAACGGTTTAAGGATTGTAGTATTGCATTGCAAATCGGTTCGCGATGCGGGCGTTTAAATTCAAATCGCAGAGAAGCGTGCTCGCGAGAGCGTAACCACGTTACTTAGCTTCTCCTGAACCCAACGACTTCGGGGGAGGGTAATAGCTTCGTGTCTGGCTTACTCAAGATAGGTAGAATAAATATATAATTAACTCTCTCCTCCGACGCGACGCGACGCGCCCCTCGACGATTCCTCTTGCGCCGCGAAACGCGTAAATGTTCGTCCGGCGAACTCGAAGGGATTAAAGAGAAACACTCCCTTGGCATTTGATAGAGGCATTTTCCGACGGTCGTATCCTCGTCAGATAATTTAGGAAATGGTACGTGATAAAGGGCATCTGGTGTACCTGTGCCCTATTAACACGTATTAGAATAATTATCGCGATCGGGAAGTAAGTCGGGGGAATCTCGTTTGCAGGGACGATCCGAAAACTTGGAATCGCCAGACAGTTTACTTCTCTCGTTTACTTTTCTCGTTATTCGAAAATCTGAAAAGCTTGTTATAATAATGCTAAATGATTGATTACAATAAAAATGATTTTTATTGTAATCAGCAAGTAATTACAATTAAATCATAGGCAATTACAATTTAAAACATAGGTAATTACAATTAAATCATATTATATTCAATAATCATATTTATGAATATAACTAAAATTGTTTTCGTGGATTCTAAAATAGGATATTTTACATACAGCAAAATTTTGCAATTGAAGAAAGTCAAATAGCATCTCTCGAAATGTATTTTACGCGATATTCTGCGATATTACATTGCGCATTATTTGTTACAATCGAGGAATTTCGAATGGTCAGATAATTTGCTCCTCGTTTGAATTTGTTCTAAATTTTTGTTACACGAAAATCTGGAAAGCTTATTATAATAACGCCTAAATGATTAATTACAATAAAACTGGTTAATTACAATTAAATCGTATATAATTGAAATTGTTGTTTTCATGGATTCTAACATAGGATATTCTACATACAGCAAAATTTTGCAATTAAAGAAGATTAAATCTCATCACTCGAAACGTATATTTTATACGACATCTCAATATTATATCACTACGTTATAATCAGGATTGTTTCACCCATGCATAGACAAAGTGCATAGCGAATAAAGGTCGTTTCGTGACTTTTTGATGTGATTTTCCTTTTTCATGTTTACTCGTTGTGTGCATCTTTAGCCGGCGGAGAGAGAATTTTACCAATTAAATAACATTTAGATTGAACTGCACGAAATGTCGCTTGTATAATGAAATAAATGATGACAATTATTGTATATATACGTCGACGATATTCCTATTCTCAATGACATATCATATAACAAATATATCGCGTATATTATACATTTTAGTAATTACGATAAAACGTCTCTTGAATATTCCTGTTAATGCAAACGATTGTCAGGTATAGTTTCATTTGACGCACGAATGTACTATCGGAAATAATAAACGTATACAAAAGTACCGGTGAAAATATTTTTAAGCTTTGCGAAATTATTCATTGCGTGGAAGGAATTAATAACGGAGCCGGTTACGTGGCTATTATGCATTCGTGTTTTAATTTCATCCACGGAGTATAATCCTCCGCGCTCTTTAAATGCGACGCTGACCCTCCTCTCGGGTCGGAAAGGGCCAATTTGGCAAATGAGTCGCGATAAAGGACAGCTGTTCCGCGCTAACGGACATTAATAATTGATAATTATGTCAGTGACGCGGAGTAATGCCGTCTGGTAGGATTAGTCGAAAATTTTCTGCAATTTGCAATGCGTAATCGCGTGCATGTGTCGCGCTATTTTTACGGCTAAATTTTTCATCAAACGTGTGCGTGTACTATACATTGTGACCAATGTTCCCTTTAATTTTTCACGAATGTCGACAGAAAATATTTCACTCTCGAACCTTCCGAACGTTTAATCCATAGCTGATTTATATTACATTTTCCTTCCGTTTTCTTACCGTTTTCTACTTAACAAATATACATATATATCTGTGCTAAAAAATTATATGTGTAAGTCTTGTAGTTTTTATCTCGATCAATAATATCACAAACTTTTAATATGCTCCGATAATTCTTTTCAGTTTTACGACATTTAATCATGAGAATACTGAATCTACTGCAAATTACTCGAAGATAATATTCTATTTTAGATCTTCGAAGAATAAATTTGAAGTTATCGATTTGATCGCATCACGTTTGGCGATAATCGTTCGTTCTTTAGCGACGCGCCGCGACGCCAAATGACTCGACTTATCGCTGAGGATCTTACTAATCCTCTCCGCGACGGTGCTAATTAATCGCGCGCAAATTATCATTAATTCGTCGGGATTAGCGGGGGATTCTTTTGTGCCGTGCAGAGACGCACTCCGCGGAGATTTATTACGCCGCTCTAGATTAAGGTACCGTCTGTTTTTCGGGCGGTGCGAGTGTGCGATAACACGATCGCACCCCAGCACTCGTGAAAATTACAACTCTCGCGGGGAATTAATTCGAACACGACCGGGACACGACGGTGATGTTCGAGTACTGGTGGAGTTCCATTTTTCCAACATTTTCCACGTATTCGCACATGTAACAATAATATTCCCGATGTTGCTCCCTCGCGTGAGGGCGAAATACCGCTCATTCTTTTCCGCGAGTAATATTGTGTAATTACGAGTGCATAGTGCAGACGTAGACAGTTTGTCGTAAAGAGCTATTAGACAGATACACAAAATGCATACGATATGCAAGTATTTAAAAAATAAAATTCTCTCTCTTTTATTTCTCTCATTCTCTTGTAATAATTATTAGTGTAATATAAATTTTAGAATTTACGGTAACGATAGACAGAATTCTAAACTTTATTAAAATTGTATATTGAAAATTATATTACATTATAAATATTATTAAAATTGTATACTGAAAACTACACATTTTATGTAATGCAATTATTTATTTAATTTATTTTTTTGTCCTGTATTGTTGTAATTTATTTTATTATTAATATTTTTTTTAAATAATTCGTAGAATTATTTTATTAAAATAATTCGTATAGAATAATTTCAAAAATAGAAGGTATTTGCGTCAGTGAAACTTTATTCTTGTTAATTCGATAAAGTAAAAAGCTATAGAGATACGTATATATTGCATCATGATATTGAGGTGATTTTGAGGCGATTGTCAAATTCTGCGCAAACGCTTCCGTATTTAACGGATCAAGCTATAATTTATTAGATTGTGGAGTATCCTGGACTCGATGAGTACATATTTACGATTACGCATTTATATCGAAGCATGTTTTCAATTTATCGTAATCCACGTCATGCAGAGAATAAATTGAACTTGGAGACCGCGTACTGATATACGAGTATTTTATTTACATTTCGTTCGAAACGATTTGTATTCCGTAGTGTTATCAACGCGATATCATATGCGGCGGCTCTTTGATTCGGCCGTAATCAACGAGATGGTAATTAATATTTACATTACATATAAAAACGGTACGTTCCAATACTTCGTTGCTTTAGCGATGGACCTCTCGTTATTTATTAATAATTCCGGTGAAGTATTTCCAGAAGGGCTTTCACGTTTTATACTTTCGTGTTAAACGCGTTCTGTATAACGCCATATTATAACTATTTCAAGCGTGATATTGCACGGTATGCGTTCCAGTCACGTTTACAAAGCTTTAGTTTCCTCTTATGGAACGTTATATTTTTTGCAGATACGAAATATTATTCTGACATTAGGGCTGTTCACGTTATTTGCACTTTTTACATTCAGCTCAATTTAAAAAAAAAATTTTTTTTAATTACTTACACGGAGAGATTTTGTTGAAGTATTCAAAAATTTAGCTGGATACAGAAAATAATTTTGTTAGATCATCACAGCTTTTAGGTAGAATACTCAAACTGATTACTAGAATGTCAAAATTTTTTGCAATTATGTAAATGAAGGCGGTAATGATTTAATTGCATGAGGGCGGTATGAGTTTTAATTCGATCCTGAACAGATCTATATATTATTTAGAATTTTTTAGTAAAAAAACCCGCATTACGTTGAGGTAAGTGATCGGTACATTTTAATATTCACAGTTAAATGCTGGTAGTACACCTTGAATGTACAAAAGTACGGGGAGCTGACGGAATAGACGACGTGTAGAATTTATTTCCCGCACGTACCGGCCGTAAACGTCCGGAAAACATGTTCTCTCAGTGTACTTAACTTACGGTATTCCGCAGGCCGATCTCAGATAATGTACCGCGTCCACCAGTCATCTCGAGAAAAATGATTATCCTCCGGGTTCTCTATTCCCTGATGACGTCTGAGAAGCGAGCTCGACGTATTTCTCGTGACGCATTTCGCGATAACTGGAGATCAGATATCTCACCTGCCAGCTAATGCAATTTATTTTGCAGTTTGACATGCATGGGATGTTGCTTTGTGAAAAGTAATTATTAAAAGGAAAGTAAAGTTTAACACAAATAAACGAAGGATATATTCAAAGCGAGTCTTGATTCCTATATAATATACATAATGATATTTTTGTGCGAACTTTTATATAAATTTTAGTTGTGAAGCAAACTGCACGTCAATTGTTAATCGGTCTTAAAACTAAAAATTGAAATTGGAGTACGTATTAAAGTAATTACAAATTAAATTGACAATTAATTTGTTATGGTGCTAATGAACTAATGTTAATGATGCTAATTTTTGAAGCATTGAGAGATAAGATTATTTGAAAAGTAAAAAAAATTCTTGTACATAATTTTAGCTAATTTGCAAAATATAAAATGTCAAATATGCTGATGTAACGATAAAATAATATGTGATATCGATTTCCTTGTCATTTTCAAAAAAGACGCAGACGCCAGTAAATATGATGCAAATATAAAACAGCGAGACGGCGACGCGAGTCGATTTCATTTTGTCCGTTCATTCTTTAAAAATACTCGAAGGAAAACGCCGGAGAGATGTCTGAGGCTGGTGTTTCCTATTTTCTTTCTGTATTCAAGGCACAATAGCTCCAGTTTTTTTATGTGTTCTCGTACAAGATGCGTTCCGTTTCTGCTTTTCTCGTTCGATTCATAGCTCTGTCGTACTCGGCGACAAAGTGAGAGAAACAAAGGGATGGAAAGGCGAGAGTAAGATGCGCCTCTGCGATACAAAAGCCACGCGTCGCGTCAATTCGCGCCGTAATGAGCTCCTTGCACCCTTTCGTACCATTCCATCCCTTCGCAACTGGTTTCTACTGCTTCAACATAACGCTATCTGCGGTCGCGTCGAGAAAGCCGAGGCTCTCCGCGGCTTTCGCGCGAATCAATTCTGCATGATTATTTCGCGAGTATCATATATAGGGTGTTTTATATATATATATATACAAGTTCAGAAATATCTCTAGAGATGAGAAAGAGAGCGAGAGAAAAAATATTGTTTTGAAAAAATTATTTAGAAAAAGAAACAATTGAATTTGTCATACAATATTTGAAAAATTGAAATTGTTCTTTTTCCTTTTTTTTTCTTTATTAAAAATATTTAAATTTCATATATCTTTTCGTAATTTTTTATTTTTTTAAGAACTAAAATATAATGGTATTTTCTCATTTTAAATATTAAAAATATGTTGTACGAGAGAAGAAGTTTTTATCGAAGTTCCCTGCAAAAAGTTATTCTGTGCGTTATATTGTGTTAGTACTGTGTTTACACGGTATAGCCGATTTTTCTCGGAAAATCTGGTAAGAAACACGGTAGTTTCGTGAGCTGTAACACAATTAATTCCGCGCAGCTGCACTCAGCTGCACCTGGAGATGAACGCGTCGATCGTGATAATTTCCATTTCCCAGGAGAATATGCGACTCCTATTACAGGCTGTTAATTGAACAACGTCTTCCTTCCTTCAAGGAGTGGTTGGAAGGAAATTTAACGTTGCATCCCTTAGATCGCGACAGTCTCAAGAGACTAATTAATACACTAATTAGACGGTTCAGTGTATTATTACGAATTTTTATTGAGCAATTTTAAGTACGATATTATTGGGTTGTCCGGAAAGTTCGTGCCGATTTTGAAGGAAAATTGAAACGCAGAAGATTTAAATTTTAGTATACATTTATTAAATTTAAATCTTTTGCGGCACGAACTTTCCGGACAACC
>Ga0157363_1004230_pt1 | contig 13194 bp, 13 predicted proteins | sample AttsexASBM1_FD_111477 | JGI IMG/M metagenome (GOLD analysis project Ga0157363, IMG submission 111477) | Fungus gardens microbial communities from leaf cutter ant in Ribeirão Preto, State of São Paulo, Brazil - Atta sexdens ASBM1 | ecosystem: Host-associated > Fungi > Mycelium > Unclassified ...
GCGCGCGCGCGCGCGCGCGTGTGTGTGTATCACGCAACTAAAATACCAATATATTAAAGTGCTTCATTGATTTGTAATAAAGTGCATGCTATTATAATAAAACATATAATTAATGTTTGTATTACAAATTGTTATTAGAAATGTTTCATTGTCATTGAATAAATTACTGTAATTGATTCAAGTTATTCTGTTAATATGCACGTATCATTGATACGATATATACATTGATATATATTAATGATTTATATTCATATTTATCCATAATAATCCGTAATAATGAAAAGGTATATAAAATTACAATATAAAATTATATTATAAAATGCATTAAGTAATAAACATTTTTTTTTATTAATTTCATAAATGATACATCTACAGTTAACGAGTATCGTGATTAATTTAAAAGTGATTAATTAGGATGCTTTCTATGTATTTTATTGTGTTTTGAATGGGACTTATCCTTCTTTCTATATTTAATTTTTCTTTTTCTATTATGACAATCCTTATTTTTATCATGTTTAGCATGGCCATTCATCTTCTTATACATGTAGTTGTGCTTGTCACAACTTCGTTTCCTTTTATGTTTGTAAATCTTGTAAATGCTCTCTTCTTTAAAATCGACTTTTTTCCTTCTTTTTTTGTCCTTGGAATGAAAATTTTCCGAATCAATGTTGCTGCTGCTGTTACTATCGCTACCACTGCTATTACTACTACTGCTACTACTGCTGCTGCTGCTGCTATAACTACTATTATTACTATGCTTCTTATTGTTTTTTATTTTTTTCAATCTTCTTTTTTCTTTTTTACGTTTTTTCCTTTCTAAAAGCTGTAATTTCCTGTAATTATAAGAGTAAATTCTTCTATTTAATCATCAGTTTTCGAATATACTTTATCAATAGTAAGAGGACTATATTATAACATTATGTAATTGAATTAACTTACAATAATAATCTTTTCTTTTCTTTCTTTGACAGAGATTTTAGAAATAACAATTCTGACTGTTCCTCATCTTCAGAGACCATAAGATGTTCATGTTCTGGAACTCGTAAATGTTGTTGTGCATCCAATGCAGATCTATAATATAAAAAGTCAATAGCATAAAGCATTCATATACACCAATATTAATTCATTTTTAACATAATTTATTTAATAAAACTTATTTAAATATTATATAATACAACACATATGAAAATAACACATGTATTTATTTACTTTTTCAGAGCTAGACCATCCTCTCGCATTTGTTGCACGAGAGTCATAGTGTCTGGGGCAGATGGCGTCTGTGAATTATTTGCCATTACAACGCTCATTGCTTGACTGTACAATGGGCATTCCTTATCTGAAAATATTTTTCATTTTGTTCTTAGCTGTTGGCAATATCTAATATCCTAATATAAAAATTGTAATATAGTACATTCTTGTTAAAGTTAATGTCGATTAATGAAAAATCATGATAATTCACTTGATTTCAGGATAATTAAGATTATTATGTTCTTTATTGAATGGGATATATTGAAAGATACCAACTAAGGGCTTTGATAAATTCAATATTGTGAGATAGATTCATTTAGCATTGCAGATAGATTAATTTATTTTTAGTATAATCAAGATTTGTTAGTGTGATCAAGATTTTTTAGAGTCAAAACTAGTTTCACTTGAAATTTTAAGAGTAATAAAATTTAATGTGCCTTGTACTACATTAAGTTTTATTACTATTAACACTATATTATAAGCTCATTTCTTTGGCTATTTTTATTATTAGAGTTATATTATAAAAATTATAAAAATATTTTATTATCAATAATTGTTTAAACATATTTGTATCTTATTGGATAAAATTTTAAGATACCTGTATTTATATGTCCCCATTTATGACATTTGATACATCGCACATTCCTCACTTGTATACCAAAGGGTTGATCTCGAATTTCGCTATCCCCTTTGCAGTAGCTTTCTCTTGGAGCATTGTATTTCCGCTGCCATTCAAACTTGTATTCAGGCTCGTTGTCTTCCTTCTCCCGTTCTTTCTTTGCTCCAGGAGGTGGTTCATACATAAAATTGACACTGAGTTTATCCTTACTTTCTTTGCTGAGTAGCGCTCTGAAAAAAACTTTGCATTAGGAACAAAACTGCTCGTTATATAACATCTTTGAACTAATTACTTGTTATTATGAAGATCTTGCTCCTTCTCATACTGTACTCGCAGTTCCTCCTGCTTCTTCTTGTAAGCCTCTGCTTGTTGTTCCGCCATCCATACCTGATACAACAATATACATTTAACACAAGTATGTTTCAAAGGGTTTTCCTTTCAAATATATGATATAAAAGAATTAAAAATATTCTGTTATCAAAGAAAAATTAGACCACATATTCGTACTCGCTTCAAATTGTCTCGTGACGCCGGATGAAAAAACTTTTTACACATGTAATTATTAAATCCCTTTCCCATTTTAAAAAATTTTTCTTCACAATTTCAGATAGCAATTTTATTATAAAAATAATCGCAATCCTCAATATTCAATGTACAACATGAAATTTGCAATCATGCACTAGTCTGACTTGACAGGTCTGACTAGTTACCATCGATCATCACTGATCATCACTATCATCGACTTTACGAATTTTTTTTCTTAAGTTGCAAGCGCTGATCATACTTCATTTTAAAAGGCAATTGCAATATAGCGTAGCCAATCGGATTCGTTAAGTTACTTCGTTTTTTGGCGCAAACATAAACATACGAAATACCTGAACAGAACGTGAAATATTCTTTTTAATTTAACGAGGTAAAAGATGAAGGGAAAATCCAAAAAAGTAAGAAGGTCAACACACTTATTATGGAAATGTTTGGAATGAATTCCAGTCGGAATTAATGGATGCATTCAGTACTATAATCGCTCACTGAGCGCTCAGTGAGTTCTCGTATCTGTTTGGTCTATATTTTTAGATCTAACGGAATATGCCAATCAGATACAAGAGCTTAGCGAGCGATGTAGTGCTGAATGCACCCAATAATCTCTTTCTATATTGAACACTAGTTTAGTTTACATCGTATACTTGATACGGATACTAACTAGCAAGTAACTTTCTACTGAATGATCTTAATTTCAGCGATACGTTGAAACATATACAAGATATGTGTATTTAATTAATCATTATGATGTATACTGTATCAATATGGTACATCATTCTTTAAGTACATTGCTAAAATTAAAATAATTTAATAGAAAGTTACTAGTTAATATGCGTATTAAATGGTTCTTCATCATGAACTTGACTAACTAGTACTAACTAGTAACTTTCTATTAAACTTTCTATTATGTTAATTTCAGCAATATATTTAAAGAATCATATGTTAAAGTGGTATAATATGTATCAAAATAATTAATTAAATACATATATCATGTATATGTTTACATGTATCATCGAAATTAAGATAAATCAACGGAAAGTTATTAGTTAGTACACCTATCAAGTGCATGATGTAAACTAATCTATTAAATTATTCTCTAGGACTTCCAAAACTTTTTCTCCGAAGATTTTATTTTATATGCTATAATTTTATATGCTATATACGTTGTTACGTGTACTATATATATTTCGAGTAAGATTTTCCTCGGAGAGAAAATTTTGGAATGTAGACTTTGGAATGTAGACTTTCACCGAGGATTTAAACTGGATCAGAATCAACTATAGTCGAGTATTCCCCTATTACAGTTGAACGACAGGGGAATGCTCAACTGTAATTGGTTGGTTCTTACATTTTGGTCCGGTTTAAACTCTTAATGGAAACTAGGTCTTGTTCTCTATTCCTTGTTTCTTTTATTGTGCCTTTTACTGTGTATCGTGCTACATACGCACTCTTTTCTTATAAAATGTGATTGGATAATTTTCTTTATGCATACGTTTATGCGGCTATGTAAGTTTGGATGGATATATCCTAAGGATATATCCTCAATCAATCGAAATTCTTTTCTATGGAATAGGAGGAAAGAAAAGACTCTGATTAGTTGATTCCCTTATGCATTATGCGTTATGCAAAAGTCTGTACTGCGGCCATAACACACCGGCTCACACCGACTCCCTTTGCTTTTTACACGGGTAGTTTAGAGTCACTCGGTGTGATTCTCTCAACGTTTTCGAACGATCTCACACTAGTGCACATCGAGTACACACGAGTATTTCCGAACGACTGATGTTCGGAATATTGGTGGCACACCAGTGAGTATTCAGCCTTAATTAACAATTCTAGTAACTTTGAACAAAAAACTGGCGTCTAGGGAATAATCCAGTTAATAAACATCAGTTCAAAAATCGATTTTTTTTCCAAAAAAATAATTTATGTCAAAATAATCGAATGTGAATCACTCATTTCTACTTTACGGAGGCGCGAGCCATATAATTAAAGAAGAAGAAGAAGAAGAAGATGTCTCGTATATATCGTAGTTCTAAACTGTTCTAAACGCAATTTGATATAAGTCATTTGATCCCATGCTGCAGCTGTTTAGCAGAAAATTCTAGATCGAATGATAGTACGTTGTTAGGAACCATGAAAATCAATGAGAAGAATATGGTAGCGTTTGCAACCTCTGCAACGCCAGTAGACCGTGAAGGTTGGTTGAATAAACGTGGAGAAATAAATCGTGGATATCACAAGCGATGGTGTGTTCTCAAAGGAAATATATTATTCTATTTTGATCGCCGTGGTGACAGAGAGCCGGTAGGCATGATCGTGCTCGAAGGTTGTACAATTGAATTGGCAGAGGATGAAGAACAGTTTGGCTTTAAGATAGTTTTTCACGGACCAAATAATAGAAGTTATGTTTTAGCTGCAGAGTCCCAGGTAAATAGATGTTCTAATAAATATATTTACACTTATGCTTGAAAGCAAATACATTTTAATGACAGACAGTGGTATCTAGGAATCTATGGAACAATGGATGAAGGCTTTGGCATGTGCCAGTTATGATTATATGAAACTTATGGTGACAGAATTGCAACGTCAATTGGATTCTGTAGAGGAAGAAACAGCGTCCACGCCGATTCAACAATCTCCTAAAGCTCCACCAAGACAACGACATAATCCGTTCAATAGACCAGACTCTCATCATCGTTCTCAGAGTGTCAGATCAGCGCCTGGTAGGACTGAGAATGTACCTAGGACTAGAATAACTTTTCGTGAGCTTCATACAGCATATGGCAGGCGAATCTTGGCAGATCTGAATGCATGGAGACATGCAAAGAAAAATGCAGAGGCACCACTAATAACTCTCTAATTTTGTATATATTTTGTAGATGATAAACAAAGTATACTTCCACATTGTACATAATCTAAGAGAATTACTAGTTCAAAAAGTCAGCTGTACATTAACATGGAGAAAATAACTCGTGTTGAATATGTGTGTATGTATGTATGTATGAGTATGTGTGCATAAAGATGTAAAACTAATTTATTTAGACAAAAATAGATTTGTTTCGTAAAATATAATTCTTATGCAACGTATTCTCTCTATTCTGTAGAAAATTTTTTAAATAATTTTTAATTTTCGATAATATTTGATTGCTATACTAAGATTATTATGACATATAAAAAATATTGGCATGATAGAAAAAAAACAATTATAAATAAAATGATAAAAGGATTGCAATTGCAAACTATTGTACATTTTTTAAAGAAATTTGCCATGAGTATCATATCTTTTCAATTCTTTTAGTCATAGATGTATGAAAAAGATAAAAGATGCAGATGTTTCATTTCAAAATATTTATGACAGTGTATATATACATACATATACATATGTATATGCATACATACACGTGTGTGTGTGTGTGTGTGTGTGTGTGTGTGTGTGTGTGTGTATATATATATATATTATATATTTTATATCATACACATACCATAAATTGAGACATATTATGTACAATTAGATGATAAATATGAGTTTGCAAATATAATGTTTATCAATACTGCGATAAATAAATTATTATAGTTACATAAGTCATCAGGTGCATAAATTACTTAAATTTAAACACGCTTTTTTTTCTCGCATCTCCAGGAAGATGTCTGGTACCTAACAAAAGACGAGCCTTATCTTCCTCCTGTGGTACAGATTCCTCGGGTGGTCCTCTCGGTTTTATTTGCAATTTTTGTTTAATGGCTTGGCTTAGTATTACACGCCTGGAATCGCTCTTCATGGCTAAAAGCAGATCTAACCATGTCCATGTCACATTATGGTATTCCAAAGTCGGTATGACCAGTGCAAAGTCACGTACATCTTCAAGATTCTTTTCTTTGTTTCCCTGTATGCAAAAATAGTATTAAATTTTTAAAAATAATTAGCGAACAAAGTAACAAACATTTAATTTTTTTTTATTTCAAAATTATGTTACCTTGTACGATACGCGAACAGGTACTTCCGGTATTTTAATATAAATAAACAATTTGTTCTTGTCTGCTCTTTCCTTCATTTTTTCTACATCGTCTCTCCTCTCGATAGGTACGTAGAAGGATGAATCACGTTGTGGTGCCGGTGCTTCCTCTATGCCTTCCGGATCTCTCTCAGGGAAGCAAAATTTAAGCATAGTATTGAAAAACTTTTTTGTTAAACCTGTGTAAAGAAAAAAGAATATAAGAAATAGGAGGCTCTGTTGTATTTGACACAAATTATACATTTGCTTACCTATCGTAAGAGGTACTACATTGATTTCAAAGTGTTCCTTTACAGAAATCCCTGCTACTGGCGCCTTTTCTCTGCAAAAGACTCGAAGAGCTCTTTGTCGGTCTACTGGCATGTTGCTCTGTAGCTCCGTGGGTACAAGTACTTCCGTATAAATCTGATTCGGTAATAAATTCGTCATCCGAACATATCCCAGCTCCAGCAGATGTTCCACCGAGTCATCAGTCTTGCTAGTTTTCGTGTAAAGAAAATTTGTCAGAATAAGATCGGCGATACCCAACTGACCGTCTGCATCCGTCAGCCTCCATTGTGCGTGTTTAAAACAAATCTCGGCTACCCTGGCCACCGCGGCCGGCTTGTCTTTAAGAGTAGTTGACGCCGTTGCTGGCGCGGTGGTTTCCTTGTAACAACTCAACATGACGTCCAATTCCTCCGCCTTGGCACCAAGTTGTTCCTTACATTCGAATACGTTCGCTTCTAAACGTTCCATCTTGGTCAGTAATTCCGGACTGGACTCGTCGGCCAGCGCTTTCTGCACCAAATACGTCTCGCGTTCCAACCGTCTCAATTTTGCCACCAAGCCGCGCACTGTGTTTTGTAATTGTTGTATCGGTCTCTTTTGATCCTCGACAGAATGCAGCTGCAACTGGAACCTCATCCTTTGTAACCTCTCCGAGGCCTCTTTTCGCCTTGGTTCGACATAGAGTAGCAAATTGTTGACTATGTCCAGGATCATCGCATATTGCAATGAATTGGTGCACACATCCAGATCATGATGCATCAAAGTAAACGCGTCGGCCGCGGTTAGATCCTTCCTTTCCCATGGGCTGACTTCTTCTCTAGGCGGAGCTGGCACTTGGTTCACAGAGCCTACATCTAAGGTCTGTCCATAACCAACATAAAAGAATTCGCATTTGCATCGGGACACTATGCGCTGCAATTGATGCTGTGGTCCGCCGCCACCTCCTACTGTCTGACTGACTACACCACCGACACTCTGACCAGATCCCACCAGAGCCGGGACGTCCGGTAGACCGGCTATGATAGTAGAATCTTTCTCCTGAAATACAGTAAAATACAATGTAATACATACAGTTTGCTCGGCACAATACCGTTTACATTCCTATACTAACTACGTACTTGAATGTTATCCAATGTCAGCCACATGATATTATCATCAATATTGTCATCGATGTTTGCGCTTACAGTAGCATAGTATTGCATGCATTCTAATGAGCCGACCCAAGTCGTTTTCGGCACGAGAGATCGCTCCTTCCAAACCGGATGGTGTACTCTCTGCAGTATTTCCGCTTTGGCTGCCGAGAGAATCACGTATCCCCGGGTTTCGATGCCCTTCAACAGCACTTGACTGTTTACTAGAGCAACTGAAAAGAATTTTGTCTTAGTTGTTAAATCTTTTGTTTTTTTTATAAGGACCTCATTGTCTCAAATGAATCTTTGTTTCATACAAATCATTTATTAGCATTTACGGATAGAGTTTTCGTGCAGAGGACAAGACCAAACTACATACTCAGCCAGTTCTTGTGCAAGACGTCGTCTTGGTGACATGCCGCTAGCCCGCGCAGTTGCTGTCCTCTAGTTTGCACCGACAGATCGTCGCTGAAAGCGACTGGCTTGTTTGTGACCTCTGCTATCAATCTCTGCAACATTCCCGCCGCCTCGCCTTGCTGTGGCTTCACGGAGGACGATGGTGTCACAACCTGCGTGGAACTACCTTGTTGATCGATTACGATCGGTCTGCCAGCACGATTTTTGTGCGGATTGAGCATCGAGTTGTTATCTCTGTGGAAACCCTTTAGTGTTGCAGTTGACAGATTCTTTTTCAGTTGCTGTGTCTTAATGAAGGAGTCGAAAAGAGCAAAGGCAACATCTCGATTGGTCTTGGTCCAGGCGCCGCGCAAGTCGTGCACGACCAATCTGTGAATCGGTGTGTCGCCACTCACCCCAGCAACCATAGCCTCTCTGCCGTAGCTGACGCGAGCCACGCTCAAGCAGTAACACTTCTCGACTGGCTGACGCAACGATGCGCTCTCTACTTCGTCTTCTTGTAGTGCGCTTTTCAACCAAATCTCGGCGTCGCTTAGTTCGCAATTCATATATATGACGGACCATTCTGCCCGCGGTCGATGAACCAGGCCATCATCAATCGGATGCAATGCAAGATTATGCTCCGAGCTGCAAGCAACTCGACCACCAGTCACCTCGAAACCTCTCTGCATGGCGAACGACATCCAGTAATTGACGTGAAAACGATGGAAGGCTAAGGTCAACCGGACCTTCCTATAGTGTCTGCTAAGCTGTTTCTTCCTAGGCCGAATGTTCTTGAACAATGGACCTTTTCTCGTGGGTCTCGTCGCGCCCGACAAAATTAATTTCAGATTCTCGAACCATCTCAACGTGCTACCATAGAGCAGTGCTGTTGGCGCACTAGTCAACATAGGTGAGCCAGTTGGCTTGGTCTCCAATGAGAGACTGACATTTAAGTTCTGAGAGCGAAACGCCCTAAACGAATCGTGTTCCTGATTGCTCGAATATTCAGGCAATCGATCCGGGGCGCAGGGTATAGCAGCGTGATGATCACGTGGATCACCTAGGCATACCCAGGCTAATTTAATGCTCAATCTGACGTTAGGCAAATGTAGTAATCGACAGTCGTCGTACTTACTAGCTGTACGCACATATACATCGAGATCACCCTTAATAATGATTTTTCCTTGCGTCCAGTCGAGCTCCAATCCGGTCCATGTGAGCTCCATCTCTTCCGTGGTGTTATATGGATCCAGAGAGCCATGCAACAATACTGTTAGCTGTTTTACGCAGAGTGTCAGTCTACCATGAAGAGCTAATCGCATTTTATCCCAGAACGGCAACGGCGGGCTTGGATCTCTCGATGGATGAAGAATCTTCTCGAAACTGAGATTACATTGTGCTATCACCGGCTCCCAGCATGGACCGAACGCATATCGGAATTTGTCAATGTCCCAATTGAGATCGTGATAATACTTGAGAGATGTCATTCCTCTTTCCACCACTATATCTTCCCATGGCGCGCCGATTTCAATTCTAACAGTTCTTTTCGCTCTCGGTGGTGCTAAAGCTTCTGCCCCGGCTAATCTACCCCATATATTTAAGTTCTCCACCAGAAGCAGTGGCTGTGGAAAATCGCGAAGTTGAAGCTTCCACTCGGCGCATTTCAGACTGATACCACGGACCCATACTGCGTTGAATTCCAGACCATCCTCAGGCCAAGGTGTTTCCGAGTCCATTTCTCGGAGTGCTCTGACTGCCTTTTCTGTACCATTTATCGACGGATCGGCTAACGCTAATATCTCCAAATCCAACATAGTCCAGGCGAATAATCGAGTTCTCGCAGGGCCTGCTCGTTGCATTTGTTTCCATCTCTGCACATAGATTTCTGCGTTTTTTTTATTCAAGCTGGCGTATAATTCTTCGACTTTTCCTTGCGGTAGTAATAAGTGTGCGCGGCAAAGTTCCTGTACCTTGGTATCTAACATCGCCTGTCGTTTCAAGCTCTCTTTATACTCATCCTCCAGTAGTTCGTAATTGTCGCGCAGACGTACCTCAAACGGATCATCACTAAGCTCGAACGTCCACTCTTTGATTTTGATGATGAAATCGCAGGGCAAGAATTCTTGTTTAGGTATGCTCGAGGAATGAATTTCTTTCAGCCACTTTCTGATGCTAAGCAATTCATTTTGTATCGCGTTTGTAAACTGATGTTCATACGGAAAACAAATTTTGATGGAATCGATATTCATTGTCCAGCACTCGTTCCAATCCAATACAAAACCCTCATTGCTTTGTCTCTCTGCTCGCACTTCTGCGTTATCGGTTATTTTAATCAATTCAAAACCCTCGATCATAATTACATCAGCCATGTCTAAGGCAACTCGAACGTAGGTGAGTCTCCATTCGCCCTGCGACCAGCGCAACTGATCGGACGTCAGTATTAAAAAATGTTTAGTAGAAATATCTATAGAGATGGTGATTCCACCTGTGGCTAGTAAATCTAAAACGCGTTTCTTTTTCTGCACTTCTGAAAATAAATTAACTGTGAGACAGCGTGTCTCGCACTATTTGTAAGAGTAATTATACTAAAACATTGACCGCGACTAATTCTTAGCGACTTAATTCAACGATACTTTCTATATTACCTTCGATATGAGTCACGCTCATTTCTTTTCTGACAATAGATCTAAAATCTTCAGACTCCACCCAGAATTGCAATAAACGAAGATGTAAATTAGGACTCCACGCTAAATTAGTCCCATCAAGACTAATGTTCACGGCGTCAGAATTAATCGCAGCTTTGCACTTTCGTATTGCCAAAAATGGATGCGTTAAAGCTTGTGCATGTTGACACATGATTGGTTCGTTCTTGTTGAGAGTTATCGCACTCATACCTTCCGCTACGCCTACGAATCGCTTTGCGTTTTGTTCCACAGTCGCCACATCCAAACGCATCATTATAGATACTAGAAATAAGCATAACATAAAAAAAGAATTCTTTTTGTGATGGCATGACATTATTAGTTGGATACTTACGCTCGTTTTCTGCGATAAAGAATAGATTGCAGTTTGTTGCTTTAAGATTCAATTGGAGAATAGAATTGCATGATATCGTATCCTTTTTTTCCATTGGTTGCCGATACTTATTATAACACCTACAATTATTTTTACAATTATTTCACTTGCGCGTTATATTTTTCATTTTTAATATTAATATCGCATATATAAATTATTTTATTATTACTTGTAAGCTTGCTCAAGAAATTTTGCGAGCTCTAAACTCCATTCTGTTATAAGAGCATCAACTGCAATTCCTATGGCATTGCTACGAGTTGTCGCTAATAATACTCCAATAGAAAGTGGACTTCCCCATTGATGAGAGGTTTCGGAGATATTGTTATTGGCGCCATTTAATGCACAATATAAAGATTCGACGACCAATTCTGTATTTAGATTTTTGGTTTTGTCTATTACAGAAAAAATTGCGAATTGCAAAAATTTAATTAAATTCATTTCATGATTTACTTAAGCAAGAGTAAAAAGAGAAAAGTATGATCCACCTGCAGATGAGTTCAGGACAAATTTCATATGTGTAACGCCACAAGATGCTTCTTGCACATCCGGTAATTTTACGTTCAATGAAGAATCATATAGCTCGATATTTAATGCTATTTCAAAACTCGGTAATCTATCTTTTAATGACATGTTGCTAACAGGCTTTGAAATGTCATTCTCATTACTGTATAGCAACAATTCCCAGTCTCTATGATCATACAATATTGAAAGATTATTCAGTTGTATGTCAACACACAAAATATTCTCCTCCATCTGCAGAAAATACAGCATGAGCGAACATGATTAAAAATGATCATAGTTCTCATATCATTTACTTTTATACGAATGTGTTGTTGATTCTTACCTTTGTATCGATCGACAGTGAATGTAGAGTTAAAATAGGAATCTTTCCACGGACACACAAACCATCCAGGCTTACAGTAAAATTCAATCGCGTCCTACTAGCTTGAAACTTTGCATGTACTTGAAGACTTCGTAATGTACCTTCCAAACCTACCATACTACTATCTTCTCTACCAGCTATTATCAACAAATTACTGACTTTCAGAGTAAAATCCTACAAATATACAGAGATAGCATGATAAACAATAATATTTGTTACTGCTTATAATCTCTATAATAAGGAGACTTACTTTCGGCAAAATAGGTGCTATTCTAGTCATTAAATTATTATTGGAGGAATTATTATGTACATAGCTGCATGTACAAACTGTAGTACTTGGTGAACTTATATCTCTCAAGAACTGAATGAGACCTGCACCGCCAGATCCTTCAGTTTGCGTCACTCCGATACATAATGTCTATAAATTAGATCCCACTTGATTCCTTTTGAAAATTCCTTTCGATAATCAGATTTACTTATTAAAAATCTGTTTACTATCATAAGGTATAAAATAGATTTCATTTATAATTTTTGTTATAAAAAATTACAAATTACAAACAATTTTTGTTATAAAAAAAAACTATCTTTTTCTCTATCAATTTTTTTTAGTATTGCAACAAGAGCTTGATGCTATACCTCAACCGAAAGCTCTCCTTGAGCTTTAAATGTGGCTTCTACTGTTCCAGCGAATGTAATTTGAGAGAGACATGCATCAGAAGCATGTCGCAATAGCTTCATAGTTCCACCGACAATAGAAGCAGATGCCAATAACGTGCGTGCACCATGTACAATACTGCCATCTAAACTTAAACTTTCTGCATTCCCATTAGCCAACCAGCCATTGCCAAGAGCTAGTAGATTAATATTTTCTACATGTACAGCTGTAAACTAAAATGAATTAATAGTCATAAATGTGTGTATATCACACCCCCCCCCCCCCCCCCCACCCCCCCACCACCCCACAACCACACACCACAACACCAACCCCCCACCACACACCCCCCACAACAACCA
>Ga0157363_1004231_pt1 | contig 13192 bp, 4 predicted proteins | sample AttsexASBM1_FD_111477 | JGI IMG/M metagenome (GOLD analysis project Ga0157363, IMG submission 111477) | Fungus gardens microbial communities from leaf cutter ant in Ribeirão Preto, State of São Paulo, Brazil - Atta sexdens ASBM1 | ecosystem: Host-associated > Fungi > Mycelium > Unclassified ...
AACAATAGTAAAATATAATTAAAAAATTATTAGTATACCAACTTCAAAATAGTTTTTCGAAAATATTTTAAACATTTTCAAAATTTCTGTTGATATCGATAAATTTTTTATTACAAATTGGATTATTATTTACAATTTCGATTAATTTTCGAGTTGGAAATAAAAAAAAAATAAAATTGAAAAAATGATGATTCGATCTTTAAAAAGATGATTCGAAAAAAATCTTTAAAATATAAGATTTGTATATCACACATATGTATACAGAAAAATATTGAAAAAATGTATCAAGCTCTCATTACATTCCCATTATGTACATTTTTTGTTACTCTAAAAAAATATTGAAATTTTAGCTCAAGTTTCGAATCGACAACTTTTTAATCTTAACAATTTCGAAACGATAACATTTGAATGAATTATTTTATTACGGATAAATAATTAAAAAATCAATAATTCTAACGACGATGTAACGCATAATCAAAATGTAATGCAGAATGACGAATTATAATTATAAGAACAGAATAATTATATATAATAATAATATGTAATATTATTATTATTATATATAATTATATATAATTAATAATAGAATACTGTACATGTCTTTTTAAATAAATAAAAGTTTTAAATTTTATGCCGCTATTATATACAAAAAAATTTCTCATTTCCAATTGTTTAATACGTTTATACTGAATCACGTTCCATCAATTACATTTTTACAGACTTCCCAGCTCTATTATTTGGTTTGAACCACCATTAGTGGCACATTGGATACCTAAGAAGAAAATATGGTCTACACAGGATGTGCATGATATAAAATACAACGAGGAGAAGCAAACTATTACGTTTAGGACTGGTAGATTAGGCATCCACGGTCTTGCCACCTTTAAATTTATCAACATCCCTTTTCAAAGTTGGGAGCTTAAGCCTGAAATTAGCAGAAACGTACGCGGTGGTATTGTGCTCAATGTATCCGCTGCCATCGTTCAAGCAGAATTTATAGTCAGGGTATTCTATTCTTAGAACTCCTAACAAAATTATTTACTTGACAAAATTATTTACAACTAGATTAGTTAAATACATGAAATACAAATACATAAGATACAAATTTTACACAAATGGGGCACATAAAAACGGAAAATTAAATGAATGTTCCATGTAAAAAACAATACAAAATATTAACTTTTCATAACTTTAACAAATATTTCATAAAGTGTAATCACTTTTTAAAATTTATTTTATAAGATTTATATAAAACATTATTATTATTCTCAAATGAAAAAAAAATCCTATTCGGTCGTTGAAAGGCGAATTTTAGTATTTAATAATATGTTGTATTTTTACAACTCCTAATTCAAACTATGTGTCGATTACTCATTGTCAGTCTTGGAACACAATCTTAAACTGAAGCTGGAGATTACATAATATTACAAATAAAATTGACAAGCAATTTAATATTATTAAATGCTGATAAGTATCTTTAAAGTACTGTGAATAATTTATTACGAAATCATTTCAGCCGGGATTTGAAGACTGACAAATAATCAGCGCACAGTTTATTTAAACTGGACATTATAAAAATTTACACAATATATTATTAGGTACTGAAACTAACTTTACCGAATGTGATTTTCTCATTCATTTATGTTAAATATTTTTTGGTCTATTTTTATTTAATATTGATTATTATTGTTATTTTAATTATGTTATATTTGATAGTCTTTTATTTTTATAGGAGGATTTGGTCTGCTTAAATTCGCTAGCTGGTGGCATGTCAACAGCACTTAAAGAGATTATTGGAAAATATATGAAACTACACACCTTGATTGAGGTAAAAATTGTCGATTTTTTATAAATGATTTGCATTTATAATAATACGAAAATTGAAATAAAAAAATTTTAATTGATATTATCACAACTTTTAATGTATAGGATTAAGAGATACTTAAATAACTTCTTTTGTATGAGATAAACTAATCTTTTGTTTTCTAACAGAAAATGCGCGATGCTGGATGCGATTTGTTTCCAGAGCGAGACGCCTTTAGTTATGTGAAAGCTCTTCCGATAAAACATCCAATAACTGAGAAGCATCTACGAAAATGCATGGCTCTACTTTGCACAGCATATACGTTCTCCTGGTCGCGCTGGAATGCTAGTCGACATTCCAGAGAAATTGTAATACAATTTAAGGAACTTCATGGATGTGTTGCAAAAGAGGTCGGACATTAATTATTTTGCCTTTATAAAAAATGTAAAACAATACAATAATGTACGAAAAGCTATTCATAATATCGTTTAAAATTAATATAATTATTTTAATTTTATTTTTCATTTATTTTTTACTTTCTAATAAAACTAAAATCAAAAATTATTTACGGACGTGTGAGTGTTAACTTATAAAAAGTTAATTTTTATTGCGTCAAATAATATAAATTAAAATAAAATTTTTTAATGTCTTATTTTCTTTTACAGCGAACAAATTTAATTCTTTTAGTAACTCCTTTGAAAACAATGACAGTATCCTGCACCGAAGTAAGCACAGAATTTTCTAGTGTACCATTAGATGGTGAGAACTCGAAGGTAATACAAGATAATAAAAATTTTTTTAATTTTGAAAGTTATTAACAATAAAACAATAAATTTATTTTAACAATTTTAATATATAATAATTTTAATATATAAATGTGCGTATACAATAAGTGCGTATGCACTCTTAAAAGTGTAAAATTTTTATAAAGGTTTTTCGTGTCTTTGACGGTTTATCAAATATTTCTTTATAATAAAGAAAATAAGAAATAAGAAACGCAAATATATCTTAAAGAATAAACAAAATGCATAATGAATAATATACTATAATAAATACGTTTTTCTGACAGTTTTATGCCGATCTTTATCACTTGGCACTAAAAAACGCCGGAATCAAAAGCCGTATATTGATGAAAAATATCTCCTTCAAACTTGTCAATACCGTCGCAGAACTTTTAGGTCGCACTAATGTAATTAATATGTCATCTTAAAAATTAATTTTAATCAAACAAATACATAACATCTTTTAGTAGATGTGTTCATAGACTTAAATTGTGTGTAAAATTTCCTTTATCGTAATGCTATTAAAATGATTTACAACAATAACTATTATGTCTTTGCATTACATTTTTTGAATTAATTAAATATTATTATTAAATATTATTATTAAATATTATTAATTTTTTACATATAATATAGTCTATCCTTTTGTAATATTTACATGAGCATAAAAAAGCTATTGAAAATGAATATATCATCATATATAACACTTCAGTTTCTTACAAAGTATGTGAAGTATGATTTAAATAAGATCTGTCAAAATAATTATTATTTATATTAGATTATATTATTAAATTATACTATACCTAGAATAGATTATTAATATTAAATTAAAATCAATAAAAAATGATAAACGGCAAAAGTGAAATTGTATATTGTTCGAGAGTTTGCGGAGCGTCACTTGCCGAAATATAAAAGCGTTGAATGAAATAAAAGCGTTTAGATATAGATTTTAATGTCAAAGTTTAATCGTAATAAATATTTCTTTCATTACAACTACCAACTTTTTTCTTCAATACACCGGTTTCAAGATTTCTATTTCTCTAAAATATTTGGGAACTCTTGTCCGGCATATGACTTTCAACATAAAAGTCTCTACTTAAGAGATTTTCTATAAGTATATAAGTACTAATGCTTATACATAGATGGTGTGATTATTCTACGTTTAAGGCGGGCATAACTATTCTCAAATCTATTTTCTAAGATCTTCCCGCAGATTATATTTTATATAAAGACGCAGATCAAACTTATATAAGACAAGAATAATGACTAATTTGTATAATCTTGTATTACAATCACTATTTTAGATTTTTTTCGAGAACAATAAGAACACATATTTATACAAATGATTTTTTTTTAAAGTGAAATCATCATCTCTCAGAATATTTATCTTTCTTGCTGAGATCCTGTATATGTACTTGGAGTGTTTATTATCATGCTTAACTCAAAGTGAAATAAAGACAATAGAAAAGATAATATATTTAAGTACAGTTGGCGTAACACATAAACTATAATGATAAAAGATAAAATATTATTTAAGAATATTTAAATCAATAAATTCAAATAAAATAAATTTAATTTTTATTCAATTTTAACTTTAAAGTAACAATACAGCATATTTTTTTATATACGCCGCAAAAAAGGAAACATTCAAGAATCAAATATAGGAAATAATGTAAAATTTTTACAATAATAATGATATTCTTGAAAGTTCAGGTAACAAAGTCTTCCATATTTATATTTATCTGAATATATATTGTAAACTTAATTCTTTCCATAATAATTGCAATACTGACAGTGTGTTACGAATGCGCATAATCTATAAAAGGTCATCTTCAATGTTCAAACAACCGTTTATATTAAAATAATGACAATAAAAAATTCTAGAAACGTCTAACGTAACATATAAAAAACTCGATATTTACGAAAATATGTGTAATCCGATAATTTTAATATGGCCGCAAGAAATAATTGACTCTCCTCTTACATCTATCCATGATGTCAATTACGAAGTGAATCTCATCTCGATAAAAAGTATACGTTCGGAATAATAATTTATCATGGTATATGGTTGTTGGATCCCTTATTAAACGCCCAAAGATACACTTGTCCATCAAATCCATGATGAAATATTGCTGTGTAAAATAATATATAAAGTAATAATTGAAACTAAAGAGAATTTAACGCCAATTAAAATGTCGCACGATTCGTATCATATCTATATTACTACTAACAAAGATGATCAGAATTATAGTGCATAATAGTGTATAAAATAAGCAGTGTTAAGATTAGAACTTCAAAGGTATAAAATTTGTCATATTAGATAAATTTATCTAAGAGTAGATTGTAAATCAATTAACTGTAGTTTTTCTTCCTGAAGCAAATTAAAAAAAATATAACAATCATACTGCTGAAAAAAATCTAAATACATATAAATTAGAATTTTAATTTTAAATGTTAAGAAGATTTTATTCAAATAATGATGTGCTGTAAATATTACATTATTAATATTTGCCTTTGTAGACTTATATTTAACTGATAATGATTATTTCTTCTAGATTTAATAAATTAGATTAAATAAGATACATATTGTAAACATAAATTTATATATTATTATAAACATAAATTCATATAATGCTGTATAGAGAAAAAAACTTCTATAAGTATTCATAACCGATTATAGTTAAAAAAGCATGCTTATATAGATTAATGATCATACGTAATTAATCTTAGCTCTCAAGTTACGACTATTATAGCATTGACGATAATATCTACTAATATCATATTGCCATTAACAGATCCAATTATAACCAACTCGTAGTAATCCTTTTCCACAACAAATGCAAAGTCCTATTGGACCATAAATGTTATCCATTCTGACATTGGTTCGTTTAATGCTGGGAATACTAAAATATGGAAAACATTTGTCTATTATTATAACAAATTAGGTCACTTTTTTTTCACTTTCCATAATAACGCATTAAAACTTTATTTCGAATATTTAAAAGAGAGGTTATGTACCAAATCTTACAATCGCGCAAGACAAGGAGGAAGAATATTCTTGTATTACATTTTCCGCTAAATTTTTTGAAAAAATATACGTATTGGGAACATAATCTAGACATCTACATAATTGTAAATATATATTTAATATTAAAAATTTGAATATCATAAAAAAAGCGTAATAAAAACAAGTACAATAGTTTTAAGAAAACAAAAAAGTTTCTTTTAACATATGCTATATTTATAAAATTTGTAATCATGATGTCCAATTATAACTTATTTTCTTAGATGTAAAAATATTTAAAATATGATCATCCAAGTCTCAGCCATTGTAATCATTTTGTGTCAGTCAGCTACAGCTGGATACATTTATTTCTTCAATAAATGATTTATATGAATGTGTAAAAAGCTGTACTAACGTTATACTAATTTATATCAATGCCTTCAACACATAACAACAATACATTTGAAAATTACATTTGAAAATTACATTTTCTCAAAATTTTCTTTATCATAAATAAGTTTATAATAACAAGGAATAATCAGTTTATATTATAAATGTTGTTACATTATGGAATTTAATTATATCTACATTTATTTAAATTGTATCTACATTTGAATTTATGTTGTTTAAACTATTGTTATTGTTAAAAAATTAGTTACAATAATCATTTCAGATAATTTATGATTAAAATATATGAGTTATTAAAATATGACTGCAACATAAGATGAATCATCCAACAAAACGAATTCTTCATGATATTGTACATGTGCACAATCGCAGCTATTATCTTTTCAATTTACTATTAAATAATTCTTCATATTTTGCGCTAAAATATAAATGTCTCTCGTTGCTTCAGTATTGGCAAATATGGCATATTTTAAACTGTTATTAAATTTTACATTCGCTGCATATATTATTAAAGTTACTCTTCCAACGAGCATTTGTTTGTCCGCAACTCAAATCTTTCTAAGTCTTTCTAAGATAAACCTAAATTTTTCTGTTTAACATCACTAGAAATTAAAACTAATTTCTTAAAATTTGATTGCTCTTTATACAATTTTTCGTACAACTAAAATAGAAGGATATTATAATTTAAGAGAACGTTTTTGTTATAACATTTATAATGATTTTTAAAATGTAATAAATAATTTTTAATAAATTTACAACAAACACAGATAAATATTTAATAACGTTTACATAAATTTTACTTTCAATGCATTCCAACACTTTCTTACATAATACTTATTTGTAAAATTTTAATATACTATAATTTTCTTTAATAACAACGTTTCAATATAAATAATTTATAAAAAAATTTGATAATTATTTAATAACAAAATGGACATGCGAATCTTTTTCTAATTTGGCTTTTTTGTTATAAAAAAGTTGAATAAAATTATGAAATTTTTATTAATTAAAAAACGACTACATCCGGCGATAGAGGTAATTTTTCTGAAAAAAATGCAATTTACACCAAGTCAATTGGTCGAGTAGAATTTTTGATTTGCTGTCGCCAGATTGAAAAACATAATTTTAAGAAAAACGCGTTTGAAGTTTTACTTTCAGATTACTATATATATATATATATATATATATATATATGTTAACTGCACATAAATTTAAATTAAAACATTAATTACTCTTTAAGTTACTCTTATTCGGCAAACCCTAGACACCATATAATAATTCTTCCATATCTAAAAGTTTCTTTGTCGATGTCAAAAAAGCAATTCTAACGCATCGTACAAAAACTGTTCTACGAAAATTGCTGTATTTCTGTCAATTTTCCGAATATTTCTTTAAAACTTGGCATTATGTATTCTCGATTTACGTATATCTTTCAAAATATTACAAAATTAAAAATTATTTAGTCTAAAGGATTACCCTCTAATGATCTTAATCTTGACATATGTTGTCAAAGTCATGCCCCCGAATGATCTTGAACAAATTTTAGCCATCACTCGTTGTTCGTTAAAAAGTTGTTAACAAAAAAAATTCATTAAAAAATTGTGATTTTTAAAGCAAAGAATTTGTCTGTAAAGCAAACATTCCTAGAAAAAGAACCAACAAATATATCATCACACACAGCAATTGACTGGACTAACTTTTTGCAGAGAGAGGTAATTCATATAATTTAATAATTTTAATTCATTGTAATTTAAAACTATATAAATGAAGAACAATGCCAACTGTTTGTAAAACAGAAAATTTGTGTTTTTGAAATCAAATATTTATATCTTTAAGATAAAAACTATATTTATTTAAAAATTCTCTACTTTAATAAATATTCAATTACAACAATTTAACTTCTCAGCTCATGAATCAATTTTGGTTAATAAACAATCAAAATTAAATTGGCGGAGAAGGAATTATTGTCGAAATCGATGAAGCAAAATTATATAAGAAAAATTATATTAGAAATTATATAAGAAAATATTTTGCGCTGTTGAAGGGAATTTGTTTCATCAGAGTGCAGTCGTGTCCAAAAGTTAGATATTATTGATGAACTTTTTTTGTTAATAATTTTTTAAGGAACAACGAGCGACGGCTAAAATTTGTCCAAGGTCACTCGGGGTCATAATTTTGACTACATATATCATGGTCAAGGAAGGTAATCTCCTATATTAAATAATTAATAAAAATTTTTTTATTAAACATTTAAATTTAATAATATGATATTTTAATAATGTTTTAAAGATTTTGACAATTTTGTACTATGCATTGTTATAAATACTCCTTGTCTGAGAGACATTATGAATTATAATAATATTATTAAGTAATTTCTTATCCATTATACAATTGAAATGAGAAAAATTGTAAAACTCTATACTTATAATTTATTTATAACAAATAAAAATATTTCAAATATTTCGTTTCAAAATATATTTTTTACTAATTATGATATGTATAGAAACAGATATTATATAGTTATAAATAAAAGTATAACAGCTTCTAGATTACAATAAAAATTTAAATACATATCTGTCTGTTGATTAAAAATTAATACAAAATATTAGCATTACAGATGCAGTATTTGAATTTTGAAAATTTATGACATACTTTTAAAAAATACAATTAAAAGTATAATGTAAAAAAAAGTAAAACTAATGTATTCGTTATCTTAATTAAAATATTATAAATTCATTGTTCCAACTGAAAATTAAAAAAAAAATGTTTTACTAAAATTAAACTATTAATTTTGAAATACCTATATATGTGTCAATTCTACTAATGAAACGTACGTTCTATCTTTCTACTTTCAGTGCTAATATTATTTTCACAAAAAAATTATTCTAATAGCACAATTATTTCAGTAAATTTTATTACAAAATAAAATGAATATAAAATATTCAGCATGGCACATAAAATACTGCATTAAAATAAAAATTTATTAATTAATTATTAAAATTTATTATTTAATTTATTATTTAATAATTATTTATTATTTAATAATTAGAAGATTACTTACCAATAGAAGATCTTATAATCGCGCAAGGTAAGGAGGAAGAATTTCTGCGTTACATTTTCCGCCAAATTTTTTGAAAAAATATACGTATTGAAAATGTAATCTAAATATCTATATACATAATTTCAAGTGTATACAGAATTAAAAAATTTAAAGGGAGATATAAATAAAAATAATAACTCTAAGAAAATTAATTTTTTTTAAATTTTTATATAAAATGTGTAGGCGTGATTTCCATTTCATTACTTTGTTGTAAAAACATTTAAAGTGTACTCATCCAACAATTCAGCTATTTCGATCATTTTCGATCAGCTATAGGATATACTTTTTCTTCAATGATTGACTCATTTACGTGTGCAAACGCTATACTAATATATTAATGCCTTCAACAGATAAAAACAATTAAAAAATCTTTTTAAAAAAATCTTTTAAAAATCTTTTTTAGCATAAAAAGTTTAAATAATAACAATATGAATAGTGAGTTTATACACTGCGGAAAAATTTCTGATTGAAAATAGACAAATCAGAATTTTCTGATTAAATCAATTATAATCCTAATTGAGATAATTAGATGTTCATTTATGATTACAAAAATACTGATTGATATGATCAAAATCTTAAAATTGATTTGTTTATTTTCAACTAGAAATTTGTCTCTCAGTGTAGATATTACTTACATAATAAAATTTTAATTGTGTCATTATCTATATTTATTTTATTTTATTATTATTAATTTTTTCATTATTTTAATATTTTATTATTATTAATTTATTTTATTTTAATATTATTTAAAAAATACGCCATATCATTGATCATTAATCATTGAGGATAGAATTTGTGATTGAAATATATGTGTATTTAAATTGTTAATGTTTAAGAGTAACTTAGTTCAGTTAAAATAAATGCATAAAATTTAATGCATTTAAAATTAACTAAGTTAAGTTAAAAATTATTAACTTTTTAACTTTTTTTTTAACTTTTAACGTTTTAACTAGTTATTATCTAACCTTGATTATTTTTAAAATAAAGCTGATAGAAGCACTTAGCAACGCAATGCAAAACGCATAGATAGTGATACTTGATTACCACTTTTATTATACCGATAAATATTTGTATGAACAATGTTTATATATAAAATTAATTAACAAGTATAATTTAAATTATTTCTGTCTTATAGCCGTAAGATAATGAAATCTGTCGGATAATCTATACTTTTAGTTAACTATTATAAACGTGCAATTCAAGGTTGAAAGAGCAAGCATACCAATACAGTTGTCTTATTCGCAGATTTATTATTCGAGAATTTGCTATTCGCTGTTGACATACCTGTGACTATGTTCCATTACTCACGACAAACATTTTAATACATTTCGAGATACAAATTATCGTACATGTACTTTGATTATGGTCTCAAGACATTCATTTCACAAATTAAATTATTTTTCAATAAAAAAATATGTCTATTAATTATACAGAATTATACAGAATTATAGATCACTGACTGATTTGTTTATATTTTACATCATTCTAAGTGATGGAAAAATCAAACTTTAAATTAAGAATTATTGTTTCATAAAATTGCAAATAATAAATATGTGTAAAAAATACTGTATTTTTGTAAAATCTTGTCCTACAAATGAAAAAAAAAACAAGATCCTATAAATATGTGAAGAAAAATATGTTACAATTCAGTATATATGTATAATACAACAATAACAAAGAAATCTTTTATATTTGTAAATTTTTTTATGGAAATAGCGTTAGTTTATACAAAGATATATATAGCCTATGAATAGTTTACAAATTCCTCTGTGTAAAATTTGTATTTACACATAATTTTGTTGGATATCGATGCCTTTGTGAACGCTCCATATATAGCGGTGTCGCTTGATCATCTGTCTCACTTACTTACTTGCTATCTTCTTCTACTTTATATTCTTTCGTACAGAACATCCACTGCCTGGTTTGTTACTCGTGAAAGAATAAAGGTCTATTATTTTATCGTATATTTCTTGTGTGTATTTCCTTCACATCTCTTCAATAAATTTTTTACACCATAACTCAAAAATCCATTATCGAACTTGTGTCCATGACATCTTTTGTTTGCCATTATAAGCTACATCATATGTAATATATGTGAAAATTGATTTATTTCGAGATCCAATTTTCCATATAATTACAGCGAAATCTAAGTACTTATATGAAAAACTGCGAGTCCCGATAAAATAAGTTAATATTTATTTAGATTATTATAAATTTTTACGCAATAATAGAATAATATATTAATAATAGAATAATAGAATAATAATAATAGAATAATATAATGATAAAGATAAACTGAAAATTACTTTAAAATGTTACATATTCATTTCGTTCTTCAAATTATGTTTAGCCAGTTTATTGGTTTTTATTATCTTATTATCTTATTATTCTAGCTGTAATTAAAAAAAATATGTTTTAGTAAATTTTACTTTCGTTGAGTTTTAATATAGAAAATAACGCGACAGATGTGTTATATATTAGCTTTTTATGCCAGACTAGGTATATTCATTATCTGAAGATTTGACTGGTTGAATTCGCACCTATTTTGTGTTAATAAATAACAATAATGAAAAAATAAAGATGTTGAAATAAAATTAACTTTAATTTATATTTTGCAATTAACATATTTTTATTCATATTAGTTATTAGTTTTACTATTATATTAATTATAAGTTTTATAACATAGATATTATTTATTATCATAACTTTTCTTTGCTAAAAAAAGGCCTTGAGAATTTGCAAGTCGATTTTTTAAGGTCACTTAAAGATTATTTTTACATAATCTACGTTCTTCCATTAAAAATCATCTTTTTTGAAATATAACAATTTCGACAATTTTCTATAAAATTAAGTTATTACACTTTCGATAATTGACAGAGTAATGTTGTTTAATGCATTTGTGATAATAATTAACAAATCATATGTTTGTGTTATGTCATTTTTGAAATAATGGATATAATGTTATTATCTGATAATTCTGAAATGTAAATATTAATTAATTATATAATACATCAAAATTTTTCCCAGTAAACGGGAATAAATTAAAATAGATTGAAATTTTATCTATATATAATAAATTATATATTTTAAATAAAAAAAACATTTTTTTGGATTTAATTGGATTTAATTAGATTCAATTAGATTCGGCTGGATTCAATTGAAAAATTCAATAGAAAAATTGCTTTCTTCAGAATTAAGAATTAAGAAGTATTAAGACACAGGAGAAGACAATGTTATTTTTGAAAGAATAGACATAGAAATATACTTCATACAATTCCTATACATAAATGAAAATGCATTTGCATTTATCTTAACATTTCGCGTATTAAGATTTTTCAAAATCTAAATCCATTTGAATCCATTTTCATTTATAAAGCAATTATAAATTGAGGAAAAGAGGATTGGAATTGACAGGATTGGGTAATGCTAAGTTAAAAAAATAAAAGTTAACTTAAAAAGTTAAAAAATTAATTAATTTTAACTTAACTTGGTTACATTTTACTCTTAACTTTTTAACTTTATTTAGTTATATTTTATCAGTAACTATTAATTTTTTATTTAATTCTTTGAAGTTATGTCTCAGACCTAATACGCGGCAATAGCTGCGATAACTTAAAATGAGGTGAAAATTGCAATAGTAAGCAAATTTACGTGTTGACCAATGAAATTATAAATATTCTATAAGTAAACTAAATTTGCTTACTTTTGTTAATTTTTTTCACCTCATTTCAAATTATCACAATCAACCCCCAGATTTCAATCTGTCAGAAACCGTATATTTCGATGTATCTAGTTTCTGATAGGTTGAAATTTATATTCATTATTACTATCGCTACTCTCTCGTATTGTGTCTGAACCTTTAGGGATACCACGGACCATTATTCCAGTATTCGAATCTTATAAACAACATATATAAATAAAACAAATAAAATATAGAGTATTTTCTAAATGAAGTATATATTTGTCATTTCTGTTATTAGGTGTACAACTTTGTTTCCGCCGTTTTTTTCCGAAATTCGAGGCTTTATTGTAAAAAACTGGTTATACATTTATGATTCAAAGTATTGTCCATCGCTGGCCACTACTTTCTCCCA
>Ga0157363_1004232_pt1 | contig 13188 bp, 5 predicted proteins | sample AttsexASBM1_FD_111477 | JGI IMG/M metagenome (GOLD analysis project Ga0157363, IMG submission 111477) | Fungus gardens microbial communities from leaf cutter ant in Ribeirão Preto, State of São Paulo, Brazil - Atta sexdens ASBM1 | ecosystem: Host-associated > Fungi > Mycelium > Unclassified ...
GAACCTATAAAGATTTACAAAGAATATGTAGACACTAATTTATTACCTTCTAGATCTAGTAAAACAGGTCCAAAAGATGCCTATAGCTTTGTTTATCTAAAGAATTATACATGTGAGAATCATATATTTGCTATCGTAAAACGAATATGTATAACTATCGTCATATAATTAAATATAATCTTTGTATAATAGAACAGATATCTTAAATTAGCTTCTGTATGAATCTAAAAAGGGATGAATCATTGTTCGCGGGAATACGTAATACAATAGTATTCACTATATATTAGACCTGTTCTTCCTCCTGTCCTAAATTTCTTGCAGTTCTGTTACATCTTTCCTCTTTTCCTCTCCACATTTATAGAAAGACGTAAGAAATTCAAAGAAGAGATCTATTTTATTGTTAGAATAAAAAGCTAATAATTAGTCAGTAGAAAAAACAGTTTTGTAACAGTTGTAACCTTTGATATGATTAGTTCCTGCCAGATCTAAACTAATCATATTAAAGAATGTTAAAACAGTTGAAAAACTATTTCTTCTGTTGAACACAACCATTTTAACATATTAGCTTTTGAAAAAAAATACGCACCTTCACAAGCTTTTGCAAAACATAAATCTTTGAAAACATTTTTTTTCCTTTGTAACTCATAAAAGTGAAGTTGATGAAGATTTCATCATTTCTTCAGCTTCTTTTAATATGGAATTAGCACAGCTGCGTGCTGTCCAGCCACCAACCTACAATGTATAATATATGCAACTTACAATAATCAGTAAGGAAGATTTTATTATAATACTTATGCTATAATCATTTTTTTGTTACTTATTTCTTTAGTCTTTTTTTTCTTAATTTACAGTATACAGAGATTGAATTTTATTTATTGAATTAAATAATTTTTTAAATCTTATTCTATATTAAACAGCATATTGCACAAGATATTGCACATTAAACAACATATTGCACAAGAGCAGAAAATGAAAAAAATAATATCCCAAGATAATTATTACATCACATATCTATATAAATCTGCATCTTTTTATTCACAACGTTGTCATATTTCTTATTTGACAATCTGTTGAATTTCTTTATGTCCTTTGGAGTTTTGAGAGGAAAAGGCATATTGGTTTGCATGGGACCTTGACACTGGATAGCCTTAATCTAACAATAATCATTCTTCATACTTCGTCCCGAATTGTTGATCTTAAAAATACATATCGTTTCATAAATGATATAAATATATAGAGTTGGTAAGTTAATATTTTTTCCAAGTAAATTGAAATATATTATTTATGCATATATGCATGATTTGTATGTGTTGTATTTTTTTTTAACGATTTCTTTCTTTTACATAAATTAATTCTTAGTTTAGAAAAAAATTAGAAAGCGTTTATATTAGCCATAATCGTATGCCGTAATCTGTAAAAATTGCCAATCATTTTCGAGTATTCCCTTCTTACCGTCGAATGAGGGGAATATTTAATTGTGATTAGTCAATCCTTATAGATTACGGCGTATGACCACTATTATAGTAACAGTATTATATATAATATTATATATAATATACTGTTACGCGCCTTTAATATCACCATACACTCACTGTATGTATACCGTATTATCATTTCTGTTCCTCTTTGATCCATATTATGCAGTGTCATAATTTTATTAATCACGGCCTAACTAATAAATAATATTTTTTTATAACTTTAAGACTAAAATCTATTATATATAATCTATAACAACTGAATCTATTAAATAACACTTTAATGAATATAATCGTTCTAGTTTCAATATAAAATAAAAATCAATATAAAATTGATTCTTAACAAAGTTATTTAAGAAAATGAAAGTGGGTGTCATGTTATCCTCATCTCTTCTATCCATGCCTGCATATACATATATACGTGCGCGCGCGCGCGCGCGCGTGTGTGTGTGTGTGTGTGTGTGTGTGTGTGTGTGTGTGTGTGTAGTTGACTCTACAACTTACCTGAGTTGATCAGTAATCTTTTTTGGCAGATCTTGTAATTCTCGTGCAATTTTTCTATATATACATATAACTATGTATACATACAAATAACATATATATATAACTATATATACATACAAATAACATATTTAGTAGTACAATAACATATTAAGTTAAAAAAAATATGTTTAAGCAATTCAGTATGAGCAAATTCAAGTTGACAAAGAGACTATATCTTGCTTGCTGAACGATTAAACATGATTGATTTTTATCCGCAGATCCAACCAATCGCTTGGCCTACTAGCCACTTTGCCAGCTTGAATACAATATTCAATATAATAAATTTGTATATTTTTCATATTGGATATGACTTCGGATTTGAAAGACAGTTATCATTTAATGTTTTTTTCGATTGAGCTTTGAATTGTAACGTAGATAGAATATTAGTAGTTTCGTGGAATTTTTAAATCTAAAAATTTTAATTGAGTCCAAATTTTAATTAACCATTCATTAAAGTTGACATGAAAGATTTTGATAGTTAAATAATAAGAAACTTACCATTTCGAAATAATTTATAATCATGAAGAGAAAATTTATCACAATAAATAGATAGTGAAATAATGAGAATTCGAATCGCTCTTACGTTTTATTTATGAATTATTGGAACGCTTGCTACAGTAGGAGGTACTTTGAACGTGTATGCTGAAATTGACCAAGTAAAGGAGTTGAGGAACAATCAATTTGAGAATCTATATGAGTAGTGTGGTCAGAGGATGAATGTGAAGCTAGAGAATGATTTCTGTGAGAATCTACATTAGTAGTACGATTTGATGATGAATATGAAATCACAGAGTAGTTCTCAGAATCAACGCAAGTAGTACGGTCCAGTGATACTTATGGAGTTAGAAAATGATTCCTGGGAATCTATATGGATAGTGCGATCTGATGATGAATGTGGAATGAGAGGATTTGAAAATGACTTGGTTAAAGGAGATCTATAATGAGAGAAACTATTAGTTTTTAATAAAGATTGTGACAAAGAGTGTTTTAACATGAGCTTTGAAATATATTCATCTTGTATCTTTCACTCTTTCATGTCTTTCTTCTTAGAATATGTTCAAATGTGTTCATCTTATTTTCTTCAGCTTGTTTTTTTTTTTAGACTGCCTAGCCATTGCTGAGTTGTCGAATATCATCCTTAATAGATACTGAGTCGTCTAATAAATACCTTTGTTTGATAGGTGGCTCGTTCTCAGATGAGGAAGTTGCAAATGGGACCATATCTGCAAAATGCGTTGGTTGCTTTGTATTCCTGATTACTCGTTTCAATCTGAAATAAATCCAATCTGAAATAAATAAACACACATCGTTAAAATAAAAAAACGTCCAATTTCATTTACTTTTCTTGACCAAAGAATAATAAACATCAATACGATATTAAACTGAATTTAAACAAGTTGTACTTAAAGAGTAATATTTACTTATTACTTATTAACTTATATACATATATTTATATTTATTTATTTATTTATAAATTACTAAGATAATTATACTCTATGTTTAGGTCTACCTAAACTTTGTGATTTTTTTCTAATTTTTTGCTAAGTCCAAAATTAAAAACTGATAGTCAAAGTAGGAAACATTTCTTAAATATTAATTTAAAACAAAGAAAGGATACAGGCAGTAGGAATCAAGTACAGAAGACGTCGCGCAAATAATATATCTATGAAACTTCTTTATTCATTAAAACGTGCTTACATGTTTCGGCTCACGTTTGAGCCCTCCTCAAAAAAAAACACAAATTAACATAAATAGATTGTAAATAAAAATTATCCTATCATGATGAGCTCCCCTACTTCGAGAATTTAAATACCAGAATTAAACCCAAAAAGAATGAAAGAAAAAGAAAAAAAAAATGAACGAAAATAAAGAAATGATGGAAATGTCGGAACAGAGAAACTAATCAAAAAACTTTAAGATTATAATTAATTATCCCGAAAATGAGGACACTCACCCTGACACAAATCACAAACTATGTCGCAAATATTATTATGAATTATTATTCAAAAACCGGTTCTTGATATTTTGATCAATCACTCTCAGATCATCACCTAATGAGTCACTTTTAGTTTTAGCTAGTATTATTCAAGGTTACAAATGGAAAAATTTAACATTAAAACGCTAATCAATTCCATGAAAATGAAAGTTAGAAAGTAATTAAAAAACGCCAGAAAGACTCTAAAAATTACTGCGTACGAACGATACTGACTGAGGAACGACTAGATGTGACAACAATTTCAGCCTTTATAGCTTGTCTATGAGCGGGAAGTAGGCCTTAGGTTCCTCCATATCCATCTGTAAATTGAGCCCATTTGCATTTGTCTCCTGATGAATATCATCTCCGAAATCAATCTCTTCCTATAGTGAGGCTCTTCGTCCAACATTATAACGTTGTTTCAATCGAAATCAAGGCCCTTTTGTAATTGCTCCGTTATGACATTAAGAATAGAGATGTTCCATCGGATGTGATTCTTATGCTCCGTGATTCTTGATCTCAGCTGTCTACACGTCTGTCCCACATAACTTGCATCGCAATTCTTACATAAGATCTTATAAACAACATTCGACTTCTTGTCGGTAAAGGATCCTTATGCACCCTAATGAATTCTCGAATTTATTACAATAGAACGATATACGCTCCTTATACGCTCGCTATTCAATCTGTTTAACTTCTCAGTAATACCACGAACGAAAGGAACAGTGAACCACGAAGACTGCACTGCTTCAACCTTATTATTCTTAACAACATTCTTCCTGTTACTAGTCATAATAATTTTCTTCAAATAATTGTTAATATTCTCAAATATAAAGTTCAATGGATAGTTCTAATAATTCTCTAATAATACTTTAATAATGAAACACAAATTATCAAAGTGAAATTTAGAATTCGAAAGCGAAACTACCTATCAATTAATTCCGCGATTGTACCTATTTTTTGAGAAACGGGATAATGTGACCAAAAATTCAAAATCTCTACCTGAAAAAGTCGGCTTGTTTCGATACCAATTGAATTCTATCAACTCATTATCCCTAATCATTATAAAATCCAAAAAATTCAACTTATCATCCCTTCCACAGTGAACTGAGTGAAGCCTAGGATGCTGAGAATTAAAAATATCAAGAACTAACCGAAGATGCAGACGCTAATAATATGTCAACAATATATAATAAAAGGGCAACAGAAATCGAATCAAAGACAAAGCTCTAACTTCCAGTTTTCGCACGCCGACAAGTAAGCGCGTTTTAGTAATAAGAAGTTTCACACTTCACAGATATATTATTTGCGCACACATAAAAGATATTCCATAATATGTTGAACATTTTTTAACATACAGACGTAAAGCAAGTTCTGCAAAGATTAAATATTCTTCAGTTGGTGAAGTATAAGATAAACAGCGCAATGCTGTGTGTAAAAGTAAGAAATGTTTATATAATTCGGCAAAATACCATTCAAAACTATTGGCCTGATATAAAGAATAAAATGTCTAATTTCGATTGCTTTATAATTTGAATATTCTTCAATCGATCTCTCAATTAAAGTCTCTCGGATAATATTTAACTAGATGAATAAGTCTTGCTGAAATTTTAGCTATTTTAAAACTTGGAAGTTTACTCGAAATTGGATACGGGTCACTTACCCATAATGAAAATAACTTTTTTCCTATATCAAGATATATCAGATGCATGCTTTCAAAAGGAATCTGACTAACTATATCAATCGGAATGTGTGATAATGGAGTGTTTCCTTGTTTATGATGATCTTCATCTCATCATTAGCATATTCTATATCTGTACGAGCAATATGGTCAAATTCCGAGCAAACATATCGCTCATAAAATTCATCAGATACATTATATTTTGAACATGGATGGAAAGATGTATGATCTTTATGGTTCAAAATGTTCGAGCTGGAGCATAAGTTATAAAGCATCTGAAGACAGGAAACTATTACCTTCAAACATTGTTTCTCCATCTTTGATCATTAAATTTATTTCGTCAACAAAATCTTGGAAGAATTCAACAGCACTAAGAGATTTACGTTTTCCTCGATAAATATTGATAATTTCTGATTTATTACCAGAAATATTAACAATTCTATATTGGATCGGCCAAATTTGGATCCGATCTGACTTGTCCAAGATAGCACCATCGGTATTAAAGTCTATTTCTAAATTTTGAAGTATCAAAGCCTGTGAAACATTTCGAAGACTGTAGATTATTTCAGCTACAAAACCTATATGAAGATACTTTCTAGGAGGAACGTTTCTTAACATTTCAACGGAACACGAAGAGTTTATAACAGAATTCTTGTATTTTTTGAGAGATATGAAAAATTGAGAGTTATAAGAGAATAATATATTAAGAATCATATTCCCTTGTATGTGATTAATTCTACATTCTATAAAATAAGTTGCAAGTTTTTCTGTGAATGATGTATGAATAGTCTATATTACTCTCATCTTCGCTGTCACAAATTGTATCAGTATCTAAAAAACTTTGTACACTCTCACTTAAAACATTGTGAACTTCTAAAGCACATTAGATTGAGAAACTAAACTGGAATCATCTAATTTCTCTAGTCATTGAATTATCAATTAAAACAAGATGCTCGATAGAATTCCTATATCCGAGTATTTTATTATGATTGTATAACAAATTATTTGATGTCTCAACGCGACTATGCCTCAGTTCAGCTATATTCGCTGACGTTGACGAGAAGAAATGTGGCAAAAAGCCCGACTATAAAAATTATTGGAAGTACAAATAAGTTTCCGCCGTTTTTATCAAAAATTAAGCATTTATTGTGAAAGAATGGTACATAATGTTTTATTCAAAGTAATGGCTATCGCTAGCCACTACTTTTTCCCATCTTTCTGATAGCATGTGGATACCGCATCGGAAGAACGCTTCATCTTTTGAGGCTATCCAATCATCGATACAATTTTTGGTATCTTCATATGATGTGAAGTGCTGCTCAGACAGGCCATGCGTCATCGATCGGAACAAGTATAATCGGTAGTCGGAAGGAGCAATGTCTGGAGAATACGGGTGGGGTAGAACTTCCCATTTGAATGTTTCTAAATAGGTTTTGACTGGCGCCGCAACATGTGGTCGAGCATTATCATGCAGGAGAATAATTTTGTTATACCTGGAGTAGTAGTGGGCGCGTTTTTCCTTGAGTGCTCGGCTCAATCTCATCAATTGTGTTCGGTAGAGAGCCCCAGTAATAGTTTCGTTCGGTTTGAGCAACTCATACACGACACCAAGCTGATCCCACCAAATACACAACATGAGTTTTTTCCATGAATATTCGGCTTGGCTGTCGATGTTGAAGCATGGCCAGGTGATCCCCATGATTTCCTCTTCTTTAGGTTACCTTAGTGGATCTATTTTTCATCACCAGTGACTATACGATGCAAAAAACCCTTTCATTTATGCCTGGCAAGCAGCATTTCACATGTGAAAAATCGGCGATCAACGTTTCTCGGCTTCAGTTCATATGGAACCCAATTCCTTTGCTTTTGAAATTCCCAATGATTTCAAACGATATGAAATTGTTTGTTGAGTTACTCCTAATGTAAGTGCAAGTTCTTTTTGCGTTTGGCACGAATCTTCATCCAATAATGCTTCCAATTCCGTGTCTTCGTACACTTTCGGCCTTCCGCTACGTTCTTTGTCTTCGACGTCAAATTCACCGTTCTTAAACTTTTGAAATTTTGAAACCACTGACAACAACTTCTCTCACTTAAGGCAACATCGCCATGCTTCTACAAGCAATCTATGAGCCTCAGCTGCAGATTTCTTCAAATTAAAGAAGTAAATCAAAAGTTCCCGCAAATGACGTTTATTCGGCTTAAAACTCGACATTTTCGTGCAAAAAAAAATATATGATGCTGATACAAAATCGCTAATATTTCAAGATTATGGTGTTGTCGGATGTCCAATCTTACGATATGTCGTTTTACATCAAATAATTTTAAATATAGTTTTATTAGTGGCGCTGTCTTTTGCAAATGGTGGAAACTTATTTGTACTCCGAATAGAATGTAAATGCTGTTTAAGATGTTTAAGATGTTAATAATAATTAATAATATATTTACATAATATAATTATTATGCAGATGGTTATCAAGAAACTAATTAAAATAATTTTGTTTAATGTGATAGTTGCATAGCACAGGTAAATATGAAAAAGGTTGGTGGAGGCCTATGTTCAGGAGTGAACAACAGAGGACTGAGTAAGGAAGGAATCTGAAAGTAAAACAAAATAAAAAAATTATAATTGATATTGTTTTTTTATAATTTTGATAGAAAAAAAAGAAACAAATTCTTATGAAAAGCACCTACAAAAAAATGTTTTATTAATTTTCCTATATGGTCCCTAACTTAGGCCCAATTGCAACGTTACTTTGACTTTAAGCAATTCTCTCTGTCTCTATCTAATTCTATCTAATTCTATCTGTCTTTCGCTTTAAAAGGAGACGCAGAGAGTTTTTAAATCTTGCTTAAAGTAACATTGATGCAACTGGGCCAATATAATTATAGTTTATCAACTGAAATAATTTGTAAACTACAAAAGATATTTTTCGCATTTGGAAATCGAAACAAGGTAGAATATGATACTTACCTCCACATGAAATTTCCACATGAAATTAGACTCACTTGATGCGTTTTTGAACGAAATAATCTGGCAGAAATAATTGTCGTCCTGTTCCGTGAAGTGAAATATGAATCGTTAAAGTTGACAACTATTTAGGTTAAAAAACTTAATGGCCGGTATTCATAATCGGTTCTTATTTTAAGACCGTCTTAAGGATCGACAGGAATGACGGTCCGATTTGACTTTGGAAACCTCATGGTAGGAAGCTCTGGATTCAAGTCAATTTCAGATAATATAATCTTCATTTTTTTATGTGATTGTGTATTCATATACGTACGAACACTAATATGATTCCTGTCGAGAGCAAACAAGACAGCGAAAGAGAGCGAGAGCCCGACCGCTAGCGACCGAAGACTGAAAATGCTTTCTCAGCGATCCAAGCCGCTCGATGTACATATATCAGTATAAGGGCATTCGAGATAACATATAAGTTTTAATAAATTTTAATAATCCTTTCCCATTAATGTATAATAGCAAAATTGATTTCAAAATAGTGTGCAAATAGATTTCATAATAGCGATAGTTTACAAGATATTAATTATTTACAATTTTCCATGCGCGTTATATACTACGTTCATAAACGTAATACGTAAGAACTCTATATGCGTATAAGGTGCGCGATCAGTAAACTGAAGATTCCACGTTCAAATCCTACGTTCCTTTTTTTTTTTTTTCATATATTTTTTCTAAAATAAAGTTATTAATAAACATATTAGGGCGAACATATTTTTATATAATTATTGAATTTATACGTGCACTTTAAAAGTTTTAAATCAACAACCAAAGTATAGTCAAACAAAAACAAAATATAATCAAACATTAGAATAAAAATAAATAAAATTACTGAAATCATTAGAGGTTGCATACAATATAAATAAATATTATAAATAAATTAAATCTTCATTGTGTCAATGAATAGTAAAAAATTCAAACTAATACTATTCCTTTGTTTAAATACAAAAAAATGGATCATGAGTTAAAGTTTTTATAATTACGTTATATAAAGTCAAATGATTGATGTATCTTAGCCAAAATTGAATGCCCTGAATATATATATATATATATATGTGTACATATATATATATAAAATAAATTAATTATAAGAAAATTCAATTTAATAATACATTTTATGAAAAGATTATATTCAAATAAATCAAACATAAAAATGCTTCGTGTCAGAATAATTCCAAATTTAAAGCTCTTAAGCCCAGTTGCATCAATGTTACCAATGTTACTTTAACTTTAAGCGAGATTTAAAATCTCTCTATCTCTGTCTCTCTTTCGCTTTAAAACAAGACAAATAGAGCTTTAAGTCTCGCTTAAAATCAAAATAACGTTGATGCAATCGGATCTTAGTGTTTTAGTGGTAAAATAAGTAGGAGAGAGAGAGAGAGAGAGAGAGAGAGAGAGAGAGACAGAGAGAGAGAGAGAGAGAGAGAGAGAGAGAGAGATAATATGAATTTTACAAAATAAATCATTTTTCATAGAGTGCTCGTTTTCTTTTCAATATAATAATTCTAGCCCTGATTTTTATACTTTGTATTGCAATAAAGCGTCGTGCGTGTTCCTACAAGTGACATAGTGTAAGATAGTGATCATGTCATCCTTTTCGCATAACAAGGATGTAATGATATACTGTGTCACACCGTGTATCTATTTTGGTATAAAAATCCTTTCTGGCCTTTTGTAACAAAAAGCAATAAGGAACTTTTACACAATAGTTACATTAGTAAAATTAATGAGAGATCATTATACGCTAGCACTTTTTTAGAAATTTATATGAAAGCGCAATATAAAAAGTGCTTTCTTCAATGACTTTTGTAACAAATAACGAATTGAAAACGCGAAAATTATTAACTTTACTCTCTCAGACAGATCAGAATATTTATAAAATGTTTTATAAATACTCTATCTGGCTGGATTAGTCGAATAAATTCTTAAAATGAATATTAATATTAAAATAATAATAGAATTATTCTCTTTTTCTCCTGTGATTTGCTCCTTAATTTTGGTATAAAAAATATAAATAAATATATTATATAAAGTAATAAAATTTTGAGATTAAATAAACTCTTTCTCTCCGGTTGCACCAACATTAGTTTAATTTTAAGTGAGGCTTAAAATTCTCTTTGTTCCTGTCTCTTTTCAGTTTTAAAACGAGATAGTTTTAAGTTTCGCTTAAAATCAAAGAGATTGATGCAACAGGACTTTAGTGAATTATGGTAATGTAAAAAATATTTTATTGGGTTGTACGGAAAGTTCGTGCCGACTAATCTATATAATTTAATAAATGTATACTAAAATTTAAATTTTCAATTTTTCCTTCAACATTGGCACGAACTTTCAGGACAACTCAATAATTAAATTTTAATAATTTACTAATTTAATAATAACTTCTTCATACATTACATATCCAAATGTTGATTAATTAATTCAATATGTAATATTTCAATTTATTTAATTTAATTTATACTGTGCTTTCATTGTAAAATATTAGCTTTTTATTTTGCTACACGTACTTTTATTTATGTGTTCCTCTCCTGATATTGAAATTATTTTCAAACAAAACAACTTTTAAATAGAAATTGAAATTGACGAATGCGTTCAAAAAGACATTATCGCTATTTCTATTACTCCATCTTCTGTTTAGAATAACAAGAATAGCATGCCAGAAAAAAGAGTGCCTAAATAAAGTAATTGATTTTATCATCTAATTTCATATCACGTAATTATAAACTTTACGTAATTATTTACTTTAACTCATGATTTCAATTTTTCTCGCTTTTCAACAAAGTGTAGATCCGATTTGAACTTTTTACTATTCACTGACATAATGAAGATTTAATAAATTTATTTATTTATATTGTGTCTTTTGATATTTTATTAATTAGGTTTTTAGTAATTCTTTCTAACGTTTGACTATATTTTGTTGGTTTAAAGTTTTTAAAAGTGCACGAATAAATTCAATAATTATATAAAAATATGCCCTAATATATAATATTTATTAATAATTTATTTCAGAAAAAATATGTGAAAGAAGGAAAAAAAACCTAGGATCTTCAGCATACTGATCTCCTGATCGCATCTTACGCACACAATCATATGAAATTCTTACAGATTGTGTTTATAAACGCAATATATAACTCCTATAAAAAGTTATAAATAATGAATATCTCATAAACTATTGCGTTTTGTTATTATACTAATGGGAATATGATTACTAAAATTTATTAGAACTTATATGTTATTTCGAATGCCCTTATACTGATATACACTGAGCGATCGAGATCGCTGAAAAAGTATTTTCGGTTTTCGATCATTTCTACTAAGCGCGACAGATTGAGAGAGAGTTTTTTTCAACAAGGCTTTTTGTCTCAGGCTGCCTAGTACGTTCTTGGCCATTCTCGGCCGAAGGCCTATCTATCTTTCTTTGTTCAACTCAATGTAAAGGATTTTCGTATGATTAGCAATCAGCTGTAGCAGAACGTGCAAGTTTGGTGACCTACATTTTTCTTCTCGAAGAAATATTATTTCTTTATGAAATCTGTCAGGATTTCTTTTTTATATTACTAAGAAGATTCGTACAGATTCGGATTTTGCAAATTGAAATATTTTCTTGAAATTTTTTTAAATATTTTAAATTTTTTAAAAATTATGTACACTTTAATTGCACTATAGTATCGGATGAGATATCAGAACAAATTTTTATTATGCCTTTTTTACAAAAAAATAGCTCTATACGAGCCTTCAAGAGCCTTTTCTGATTACGAATCACAATTAAAACGCGATTCATATTATATTTTAGCCATAATTTCAGTATAAAGGTATGCATTTTATATAAATGCAGATCTAGATTACTTATGCTCATTTTTCTTCTCGAAGAAATGATATATGATATGAAACCTGTTGGGATTTCTTTGTTATATTGCTGGGAAGGCTCGTATAAAGCCAGACTTTGCAAATTGATTTTTAAACATTTTTATTAATAAGATCATACACCTCAACTATAGTACACATCGAGTGAGATATCAGAACAAATTTTTATTTTTCTCTTTTTACAAAAAAATAGCTTTGTACGAATCTTCAGGACCCTTTTTTGATTACGAATATCGCAATGAAAATGTGATTCATCCAGTATTTTTAGCCGTATTTCGGTATAAAGAAATTCATCTTTGACTAGTGGTCTCCACGGGTCTCTACTGTCGACCCTTAAGTCGCTAATGCTCTTTGATTGGCTCACATCTTAAGACGTACTGTACTTAAGACGATCTTAAATATAAGATTCGACTATAAATACCGGCCAATATGACACCGAGATAAAACGATTTTCTTCTTCTTCTTCTTTAAATTAATGGCTCCCGAAATAATAAAACGATACGAAGTCGATACAGCCTCCCGAAATAATAAAACGATAAAGAAGTCGATACGGCCAGATCACGTTCTTATGAGGGATACAAAACTAAAAGATACAATGTCCGCGAAGCTCGCCCGGACGTCTGTGTTTACGGCA
>Ga0157363_1004233_pt1 | contig 13187 bp, 15 predicted proteins | sample AttsexASBM1_FD_111477 | JGI IMG/M metagenome (GOLD analysis project Ga0157363, IMG submission 111477) | Fungus gardens microbial communities from leaf cutter ant in Ribeirão Preto, State of São Paulo, Brazil - Atta sexdens ASBM1 | ecosystem: Host-associated > Fungi > Mycelium > Unclassified ...
ATAGATGTCCAAGATCAAAGGTAACGTTAAGTGGTTTAATGAGTCGAAAGGCTTCGGTTTCATTACTCCAGAAGATGGCAGCAAAGATGTATTCGTACACTTCTCTGCAATCATGAGCAATGGTTTCAAAACTCTGGCTGAAGGTCAGCGTGTAGAGTTCGAAATCACTGACGGCGCTAAAGGCCCATCTGCTGCTAACGTTATCGCTCTGTAAGTTAACAGTTAGAATTTTGAAAACCCGCCTAATGGCGGGTTTTTTTTGTCCTTTTTACATGTGCCACCAGGGCAGGGAATAGCCCAACACGGCCGCCATGGCGACGAAAAGCGCCATCACTTCATTGTAGCTACGTGGAATCAGGTTTTTCATGTGCGCGCCCCAGAGGTGTATTTCATTCAGCATCGCAAAGCCAGGTTAAGCCAACCTTAAGCCGTGATGACAGTCTGATGACAGGGCACATTCTGCGGCGTATTTCACAGAACCTGGCAGTAACATTCTCATAACAATCCTTACTTGCAGCTTTTTACGCAACAACGCTATATAACTGCATGCAAGGACTCATGAGGAGGCAGGATGAATATACGTCAGGCACTGGCAAAAGACAGTTTTGCCCTGAGTGCGCTTTTAACCGAACTGGGTTACAGCGGCACAGAAAAGTTTATTGATACACGTCTGGCGCAGTTATGCAGCCATCCCGACGAAATTTTATTGGTAGCAGAACACGGTAATCAGGTTCTGGGGTTTCTCTCTTTGCACTTTATCCCCCAACTGGCGCTGCCCGGTGATTTCGCCCGCATCAGCTATTTTTGCATTGCGGAAGGCGAGCGCAGTAAAGGCAGTGGCCAACAGCTGCTCAGCCATGCCGAACAGCTAGCGCGTGAACGGGGCTGCGATCGCATGGAAGTGCATTGTCACGCTTCCCGCCTTAAAGCCAACCAGTTCTACTCGCGTGAAGGCTATGTGGAATCTCCGCGTTATCACATCAAAGATCTGGGCTCGCTTTAAGTTCACGCCCGGTGGCGATGACCAGCGCGTCAGCAATGCTTTCAAGCTGATCGAACGGGAGCAGTGAAGCACTGACGCGAATAAAGGGCTCGCCGTTGAGGCAACAGCGTTCTCCCGGCAGTACAGCGATGCCGCGTGCTGCCAGGGTGATCATGGCGTACTGCTCTGATTCCACCGGGATCTGTACGCTCAACCCATCTCGCTCTTCCAGTACCACTCCGCGTTTTGCCAGTGCCGCCAGTAACTGCTGGCGACGCTGCGCGTATACGGTCTTCGCCTGTTGAATGCTCTGCTGTGTGGCCTCATCGGTGAGCATCCATGCCACCGCATCCTGCAAGATACGGCTGGTCCAGCTGACACCGAAATTACGCCACGACTGCAGTCGTTTCACCATGTCTGCCGTCGCGGATAACGCCGCCAGGCGCAGATCGGGACCATAGGCTTTGGAAAAAGAATGAACGTGAATGACCCGCTCCGGGAAGTGAAAACCGAGGCTCCAGGCCGGCCAGCGCGACAGATCGCCAATGCCATCATCCTCGACAATCATCGTGGTACTGTTCGCCAGCACCCTTGCTAACTCGGCACTGCGTCGCTGTGTCACGCTGTAGCCGGTGGCCGAATGCGTGCGCGGCTGATAGATAAACATCGCCGGTGATTTTTGCAGATGTGTGGCCAGCGCCGTGGGTATCGGTCCCTGATCATCGCAGGGCAGTGGCAAAATTTCTGCGCCGATATTTTCCAGCATATCCAGCAAACGGGTGGCGGTGGGATTTTCAATCACCACCCGATCGCCCGGCGACAACAGCGTCTGCACAATCAGGTTCATGGCATCAAAACCGCCATCAGTGGCTAACCAGGCTTCCGCCGGATAGGGCCAGCGTGGACTGATGGCCGCTTGCAATTGTGGGGAGATCGCTTCGCGCTGATAGCTGTTTAACTCAGGCGAGGCAATGCCGGCGAGGATCGCCCGTTTGAGATCCGGTAGCAACGCCGGATCGGGTGACGCCATCGCCAGCGCTGCCCGGATGTTCTCGCCGTAGTTACCAATCTTCTCAAAGCGGATGGGGCGTGGCAGTACGCTGTTGCCACACACCCACACGCCACTGCGTCCTTTACCCGCCAGCACTTTCTGCTTCTTCAGTTGCGCCCAGGCAGCAGAAACGGTTGCTGGACTGACGCCCAGCCGCTCCGCCAGTTCGCGCACCGCAGGCATTTGCATGCCAACAGCAATTTGGCCGTCCCGAATTAAGGATGAGGCGGTAAGCGTTATTCCCTTTACCGAAGCATCGTCTATTTGATGGCTAAGCCACTCGACATCTACCGTTTGCGTCATAAGAAAATCATTTGTTCAGTAACAAAGAATTGATTGTTCAGATTAGTATTCGCGTTTTAGACTCAAATTCAAGCACTATTTGCTGAATAAATAAACAGCGCCAGATCTCTGGCCGAAAACGGGGAAAGCACAATTATGGTAACCATCAGACTGGCGGTGCGTGACTGGGATTATTTCACCCCGCTGGCACTCGGCGACATCAAACCAGAAGGCTTCACGCTGGAGATTGACCGCGTGGGCACGCTGGTTGATAACCTCGCGACCAGCGACAAATACGACGCGGGTGAAGTGTCATTCAGCCGCTATGCTCAGGCATGCGCCAGAGGGGATAACGCACTGCTCGGCCTGCCGCACTTCCTGATGCGCGGCTTCCGCCAGCGCTGCATCATCACCACCGCCGACAGCCCGATTACCACGCCCGCTCAGCTGAAAGGCAAGAAAATCGGTGTGACCGGTTGGCAGGATTCTGGCAACACCTGGACGCGCACCGTGCTGCGTGAAGCTGGCGTGGAGATCGATGATGCGTACTGGTTTGCCGGCCGTTTGACCGAAGAACATCCGATTGTGGATCGCCTCGCGGGCTTCGGTCGTCCGGGCCGCATCGAACCTGCACCGGGTGAGCGCCCGCTGATCGAACTGCTAAAGGCCGGTGAGCTGGATGCGGTGTTCACGCCCTTTATGCCGGAAGGTTTCTTCCTGAAAAATTCTGGCCTGCGTCAATTGCAAAACGACTTTGTGACTGCCGAGTGCGACTACTTTAATCGCGTCGGCTACGTGCCGGGTATCCATCTGCTGGCGATGAAACCGGCACTGGCGGAAATGCATCCCTGGCTGCCGCAGGCGTTAAGCGAAATCATCGATCGTTCGTACCAGATGTGGATGCAGAAACGCGAGAAATACGCCGACACCACACCGTGGCTGCTGGATGATTTGCGACGTACCGCGCAGGAATTACCGGCAGACTGGAATCAAAACGGATTCTCCGCTAACAAAAAGATGATCGCCGATTTTGCTAACGAGCTGTTCCAGCAAGGCTTAACCAAAACATTACTGACGCCGGAAGCGATTTTCCCGGCAGCAGTGCAAGGGGAGTGAAGATGAAAGTTGCAATGGGGCAGTTTGCTGTCAGCCGGGAATGGCAGGAAAACACCGATATCTGCATCGGTTTAATGAACAATGCACTAGCTGGAGGCGCGGATTTACTGGTCCTGCCAGAAGGCGTGCTGGCGCGTGATATTGCCGACCCTGATTTGGTACTGAAAGCCGCACAACCGCTGGATGGCCCTTTCATCACACAGTTGCTGGCGGTCAGTAAGGGCAACGATTTAACCACCATGATGAGCGTGCACGTGCCAACTGAAGGCAACAAAGCGCTCAACGTGCTGATTGCCATTCGCAACGGTGAACTCATCGCCGCCTACGAAAAGCTGCATCTTTATGATGCGTTTGCGATGCAGGAGTCACAGCGCGTGAATCCAGGCAACGAAATCCCACCGCTGGTGGAAGTGGCGGGGATGAAAGTGGGCCTGATGACCTGCTACGACGTGCGTTTCCCTGAGCTGGCGCGCCGTCTGGTGCTGGACGGTGCTGATGTGCTGGTATTGCCTGCCGCGTGGGTCAAAGGCCCGCTGAAAGAGATGCATTGGGAATTGCTGTGTACGGCACGCGCACTGGAAAACACCTGTTACATGGTGGCCGTGGGCGAATGTGGCCCGCGTAACATCGGCAACAGTCTGGTCATCGATCCTCTCGGCGTGGCGATAGCCAAAGCGCCAGAGTCGGCGGCACTGGTGTTCGCCGACCTCGATCCACAACGTATTGCCTACGCACGTAGCGTACTGCCGGTGCTGGAAAACCGCCGTTTTGCACGTCCTGAACTGAAACCACTTTGATAGATTTTGGGGAACTGGCTCATGAATAAACTTACCACAGCAATAACGTTGGCGCTGGGGCTGACAGTCAGCGCAGTGCAGGCAGCGGAAACTATCCCAACGCAGAAAGTCGATCAGGCGCTGCATGACCGCTTGCCAGCAGAGATTAAAAGCGCTGGAAAAATGATTTCGGTAAACAACGGATCGTTTCCTCCTTATGAGATCGTGAACGGTCCACATTCGATGGACGGCGCCTCAGCCGACCTGACGAATGCTTTGGCTCAATTGCTGGGTGTGAAAATTGAACATGCCACGGTCAGCGGTTTGTCGGGTGTTTTAGCTGGCATTAACTCGGGCCGTTATCAGATGGCGATTGGGCCGATTGGCGACTATCCCGATCGTCAGCAGAAAGTCGACTTCATCGATTTTGTGCAGGAGTTCGTGGTGTTCGGCGTGCAGAAGGGCAATCCAGCGAAAATTAACGGTCTGGAAGACACCTGCGGCAAGCGTATTGCTGTGATGGCAGCCGGTTCAGCTGAGCAGGTGATTCGTAAGCAGTCGGACGCTTGCGTTGCCGCGGGCAAACCTGCGGTGGTGGTGCAATCCTTTACCGATCAGCCTTCATCGATTCTGGCAGTACGCTCTAAGCGTTCTGATGCTTTCTTCTCTTCACAGGCACCGCTGACTTACTTTATCGATCAAGCCAATGGCCAGCTGGAGCTTTCCGGTAAAGGGCAGAAAAACGGCTTTGGCGATATTTTCCAGGGCACGGTGGTACCAAAAGGTTCCGAACTGGGCAATGTAGTACTCGACGCCTATAAAGAGCTGTTCGCCAACGGCACCTACGCGGCGATCATGAAGAAGTGGAAACTCGACGGCAATATCTTGCAGCAGCCGGGTCGTAATCTGGCGCAGGGGACAGCAAAATGAATCCAGTCACCCACAATACGCGAGCCAGGGATAAGGCCAACGTGCAGCAGCGCGATGTCGCTTTCGCCCGCAGTGCGCCCACTTATGGACGCTGGATCTCATGGATTGTGGTACTGGTGGTCGCGGCCAACTTTCTCTGGCTGGTGGCGACCAATCCCAATTTTGAATGGAAAGTGGTGTTGCAGTGGTTCACCGAAGGTTCGGTGATGAAAGGGCTGCAGGTGACGCTCGGGCTGACGGTGGTCTCGATGATCCTCGGTACGCTGCTGGGCCTGTTGCTGGCGGTGTGGCGCCTTTCGGAGAATAAACTGCTGAGCGGTATCTCGTCGCTCTACATTTGGTTTTTCCGGGGTACGCCGCTGTTGGTGCAACTGATCTTTTGGTACAACCTGTCGACGCTGTTTCCGAACATTTCGATTACCGTACCCTGGACGGATATTACCTTCGCCAGCTGGAATACCAACGATCTGATTACGCCGCTGACCGCTGCGTTTGCCGGACTGGCACTGAATGAAGCGGCGTATATGGCCGAGATCATTCGCGCCGGGCTGTTGTCTGTGGATCAGGGACAGGTGGAAACCACTCAGGCGTTTGGCATGAGCCGCAGCCGTGCATTACGCCGCATTATCATTCCGCAGGCGATGCGATCCATTATTCCTCCCACCGGCAATCAGCTGATCAGTATGATCAAAGCGACCTCGCTGGTGAGCGTAATAGCCATGGGCGATCTGCTTTACTCGGTGCAGGCCGTGTATAACCGCACCTTTGAAATTATTCCAATGCTGATGGTGGCCGTGATTTGGTATCTGCTGATCACGTCGATCCTGAATATTGGGCAGTCAGCCATTGAACGCTACTACGCACGCGGCACCAAACGTACCGTGGTAAAAAAACGCCGGACAGACACGGCTGTCGCAGCAACACATCAGCTGAAGGAGGATGTATGAGTGAGATTCAGCCGCTGGTCTCTGCGCGCAATGTCCAGAAGAGTTATGGCGATAACGAGGTATTGAAAGGGATCGATCTGGATGTGTTTCCAGGTGAAGTGGTGGTGATTCTCGGGCCATCGGGATCGGGCAAATCGACCTTCCTGCGCTGTATTAACCATCTGGAAGATATGAACGCCGGTTCCATCATGGTGGGTGAAGAGCAGATCGGCTACGAATTGAAGCGTGGGATTCTGCATCGCCTGTCGGCACGGCGGATTGCTCACCAGCGTCAGAAGATCGGCATGGTGTTTCAGCAGTTCAACCTCTATCCGCATATGACTGTGCTGCAGAACATCATCGAAGCGCCGATTGGTGTGCACAAGTTTTCACGCCAGGAAGCGCTACAGCATGCACGCGAGCTGCTGACAACGGTGGGATTAAGTGACAAAGCCGATGCATGGCCGCGTCATCTTTCGGGTGGGCAGCAGCAGCGTGTGGCGATTGCTCGCGCGTTAGCCATCAAACCGGCGTTGATGCTGTTTGATGAGCCGACTTCCGCGCTGGACCCCGAACTCGTGGGGGAGGTGCTGGCGACGATGCGCACGCTGGCCGATCGTGGTCTGACCATGATCGTGGTGACGCATGAGATTGGCTTTGCACGTGAGGCGGCGGATCGGGTGGTATTTATGGATGGTGGCGTGGTGGTGGAGCAGGGGACGCCGGAGCAGGTGATTAGTAATCCGCAGCACCCGCGTACGCAGGCATTCTTGAGCCGCTTTATTTAATGTTGCGCGGGTGTTGATCGTAATCTGTTACAGATTCCAGTTGTGACAGCTGATAAACTGCGCGTTAATAGTCATGTCTGTTTTTCGCTAAGGTTGAAAGGTAAAGTATGGAAGGTTTCAGCATTGCCAAACTGCTGATCATCGGTGCACTTATTGTACTGCTGTTTGGTACCAACAAGTTACGTTCACTGGGTGGTGATCTGGGTTCCGCCATTAAAGGCTTCAAGAAAGCCATGAAAGACGATGAATCCACCGCAACCAAAAGCACCGCTGAAGAAGCGCCGGCTGAACGCGTGAGCCACAAAGAGTAATCTCACTTCAAACGTCAATAAGTGTAAATATTTATGACGTTGATAAAAAAACCAGACTGCTTCCAGTCTGGTTTTTGTTTTTTGGCACGGGTGAAAAAGCCTGGTTGCGGGCGTCACACCCGCAGAACCGATTATTTCACTTCCAGCCCTTTGGCCTGCATATCCGCGTGATAAGAAGAACGTACGAACGGGCCACAGGCCGCGTGGGTGAAGCCCATCGCCATGGCTTCTTCTTTCATCTCATCAAACTCTGCCGGGCTCACATAGCGCTGTACCGGCAGGTGATGGCGGCTTGGCTGTAAATACTGGCCGAGTGTGAGCATGGTGACACCATGACGACGCAGGTCACGCATCACTTCCACGATTTCCGCATTGGTTTCACCCAATCCGACCATCAGGCCAGACTTGGTTGGCACATCAGGATGCGCTTCTTTGAAACGCTCCAGCAGCTTCAGTGACCAGTCGTAATTGGCGCCAGGACGCACCTGACGGTAAACGCGTGGCACGTTTTCCATGTTGTGGTTGAACACATCTGGCGGCGTGGCGGTGAGGATTTCCAGCGCACGATCCATACGACCACGGAAGTCAGGCACCAGCGTTTCAATTTTGATGTTAGGGCTTTTTTCGCGAATGGCAGTGATGCAATCGGCAAAATGCTGAGCCCCGCCGTCGCGCAGGTCGTCGCGGTCAACCGAGGTGATCACCACGTAACGCAGCGCCATATCGGCAATAGTTTGTGCCAGTTTCAGCGGTTCGTTGGCGTCAGGCATATTTGGGCGGCCGTGGGCGACGTCGCAGAATGGGCAACGACGCGTACAAATCGCACCGAGGATCATAAAGGTGGCGGTGCCGTGGTTAAAACATTCAGCGAGGTTAGGGCAGGAGGCCTCTTCACACACCGAGTGCAGACCATTTTTGCGCATGGCGGCTTTGATACCCTGAATGCGGCTGGAATCCGCAGGCAGTTTAATCTTCATCCTCTCCGGCTTACGCAGAATCTCTTCACGCTCGACCATCACAGTTTTCACCGGGATCAGCGCCATTTTGTCGGCATCGCGATACTTGACGCCACGTTCCATCTGAATTGGTTTACTCATAAATCTGCAGGTTCCGGTCGGGATTGCGATTTGAAAGCTTCCTCACTCAAACTGAGAACCAGGCTTTCAACTTTATTTGAAAATATGGCAAAAATTATATCATTTCGTCTGCGCATAAGCAGCCGATATGCGAGCGCTAAAGTTACAATTTTGTAAATGAGCACAGACAGTCAAGGTCAGACCCTGGCCTCATTTTGCCATTCAAGCTGGGTGAAACCCGTTAAGCGGGCGAAATGTTGTACCAAACGGGGTTGTACGTCGGCGGTTGTGACGCCCGGCTGCTTTTCACTTAACTGCGTCATGCGCATGCCGGCATAACCGCAGGGATTGATGCGCAGGAAAGGTGCCAGATCCATCGCCACATTTAATGCCAGGCCGTGGAAGGAGCACCCTTTGCGAATGCGAAGGCCTAATGAGCACACTTTATCATCGCCGATATAGACGCCGGGTGCGTCGGCACGTGCGCGCGCAGCGATACCATAATCCGCCAGGGTGGCGATCACGGTTTCCTCCAGCGCAGTGACCAGCTCTCTGACACCGATTTTGTGACGTTTAATATCAATCAACACGTACATCACCTGTTGCCCAGGCCCGTGATACGTCACCTGGCCGCCACGATCGCTCTGCACTACCGGAATATCGCCCGGCATCAGCAGATGTTCGGCTTTGCCAGCCTGGCCCTGGGTAAACACCGGATGATGTTCCACCAGCCAGATTTCATCGGCAGTGCTGCTGTCACGTTGATTGGTAAACTGATGCATCGCATCGGAGACAGGTTGCCAGTCGCGCTGGCCCAGTTGACGAACAAGAAGCGTGTTAGCTGACAAAGCGGAGATCCGGTAGAGAGTGAAGGGCTGAGTATAACGCTGGCAAAGCCGCCTTTGCCAGCGCGGGTATTACAGGACCATGCGCACGATATCAATGTTACCCAGTTCTTCGTACAGGGTTTCTACCTGTTCGATATGCGTTGCGGTGATGGTGATAGAAACCGAATGGTAGTTACCTTTGCTGCTCGGTTTCACTGCCGGGGTATAGTCGCCGGGGGCGTGGCGCTGCACCACTTCAACCACTTGATCAACCAGCTCCGGTTGCGCCAGACCCATTACTTTATAGGTGAAGGGGGTAGGGAATTCGAGCAGTTCATTCAGTTTGGTTTTCATGTTGGCTCCGGTGCTTAAAATTGAGAAGAGAAGCCCGAAGGCCGCCCCTACAACAGGTGATGCATATAAATCGATAAGGGAGGCTTTCCAGCCTCCCCTATACGTTTGAAACGGGGATTTCTAATTATATGGTATCAGACAGACGATTTTTCAAGCGTCTTAGCCAAACCAGTGATGGAACATCAGTTTGATGTAATCAATGATACGGCTGAAGAAGCCGCCTTCCTGCACTTCGTTCAGGACCACCAGCGGACGCTGTTCAATGGTTTTGCCATCCAGTTGGAAGTTGATGCTGCCCACCACCTGGTTTTTCTGCAGCGGTGCATGCAGTTCGGTATTGGTCAGTACATAGCTGGCTTTCAGGTCTTTCATACGACCGCGTGGAATGGTCAGGTAGGCATCTTTTTCAACGCCAAGCTGGACGCGATCGCTGTTACCAAACCAAACCGGCTCAGAGGCGAACTCTTTGCCTGCTTTCAGAGGTGCGACGGTCTCAAAGAAACGGAAGCCCCAGGTCAGCAGTTTTTTACTTTCGGTTTCACGACCTTTATAGGTGTGACCGCCCATAACAGCAGAGATCAGACGCATCTGGCCTTCAGTGGCAGAAGCCACCAGGTTGTAACCTGCCGCATCAGTGTGACCGGTTTTAATACCGTCAACGTTCAGGCTGGTATCCCACAGTAAACCATTGCGGTTCATCTGTTTGATATTGTTGAAGGTGAACTCTTTTTCACGGTAGACCGAGTATTCGTCCGGCACATCACGAATCAATGCCTGGCCTATCAGCGCCATATCACGCGCCGAGCTGTACTGGCCTTCAGCATCCAGGCCGTGCACGGTCTGGAAGTGGGTGTTTTTCAGACCCAACGCGCCAACGTAGTTATTCATCAGGCTAACAAACGCATCCTGGCTGCCGGCAACGTAATCGGCCATCGCCACACAGGCATCATTCCCTGACTGCAGTACGATACCGCGCGTCAGCTGAGAAACCGGTACGCGATCGCCAGGCTTCAGGAACATCAGTGAAGAGCCTTTGAACACCGGGTTACCGGTTGCCCAGGCATCTTTACCTACGGTGACAATGTCATCGTTATGGATTCTGCCTGCTTTGACTGCCTGACCAATCACATAGCTGGTCATCATTTTGGTCAGACTGGCTGGATCGCGGCGCGCATCGGCGTTCTTTTCGGCCAGAACTTTACCTGAGTTGGCATCGATCAGCACATAAGCTTCAGCATCGATTTCCGGGACGCCCGGGATCATCGTCTTAAGGTTAACATCGTCCGCAAAGGCGGCATGGCTGAGAGAAAGGGCGACCAGTGATCCCACTGTCAGGCGTTTCAGAAAACGAGAGGGTTTCAGCGTATTCATGTTAAGGACTACAACATCCGTGGGCTAAGAGTGAAAAAAGTGCCTTACTATAGCAAACGCCCGATCGAGCGACATCTTGCTTTGCAAATCAGTTTCAGCAGTAAAGGTAACTGCCCGTAACATTACGGACGGGCAGTTGTAATAAATGAGCTCATCTGTGCTTCAGTGGTCAGGCGCTGTTGTAACGCAGCGGCTTCCGCCCGGCTGCTGTAACCACCGAGTTGAATACGATAAACGTTGCCATTGGCTTCCACGTTTCCAGGCACGCCAAAACGTTTACCCAGGCTGGTCGCCAGTTGACGGGCGCGCGCCGCATCATTGACCGCACCGACCTGAACGACATAACCACCGGCGGTATGCGTACTCTGAGGTGCAGCGCTGGCTGGAGCAGAAACCGATGCCGCGACAGGCGCAGCGGATGTTGCCTGAACTGTCGTGGCGGCCGGTTCACTGCCTTCCAGTACACCGTTTGCTAAAGGCTGAGGCGCGCCGAGGAAACCGCTGCTCTGCACCGGGGCACCGAGTCCACCGTTACTCTGGAGGGTGCTGTTATCGACTGCGCGAACATCCTGTGGCGCAGGTGCAGGCGTAGTATTGGCGCTGCCACCCATCATCACCATGCCGCCGTTAAGATCCGGGCGCGCGGGCAGGGCGTAGCTCTGCTTCGCTACTGTAGTACCAATCGTGCCGGGGCCGGAAACAGAACCATCCGGTGCGACTTTGATGTAATCCACGCGAACACGGGAATTATTCGAGATATTCAAACGGTCGCCTGCCGCGCGAGACAAGTCAATGATGCGGCCGGGGGTATACGGGCCACGGTCATTAACACGCACCACGATCTGGCGACCATTGGCGAGGTTAGTGACGCGCACATAGCTTGGCAGTGGCAGAGTAGGGTGTGCCGCAGTTAAGGCGTCTGGATCGTAAGCTTCGCCGATCGCTGTGCGATTACCTTGTGCTTCTGCACCGTACCAGGTGGCTAACCCAACCTCGCTGAAGTTCGAAGGATCCTTGATTACGCGATAATTTTTACCATTAACGCTGTAATCCTGGCTGGTAGAAGGATTGATCGGTTCATAGCGCGGTTCAACGCCTGGGATTTCCACCACCGGGCCATTATAGGCCGGCTGCGGTGGCGCAGTATTATTCTGCTGTTCCGGTGCGGAACAGGCAGCCAGTACCAATGATGCCAGTGCAACCCCAAGCCAATCCTTACGCATGTGCAGCCTCTTAAACGCTTTTAGATAACATTTTTCGATGAGTATGGATCGACATCACGATGCCAAATCCGGCCATTAATACAATCAACGCCGACCCGCCGTAGCTCACCAGCGGCAGCGGAACACCGACCACGGGTAAGATACCACTTACCATACCAATGTTAACGAAAACATAGACGAATAAAATCAACATCAAACCACCGGCCATCACGCGACCAAAGGTGGTTTGCGCGCGCGCCGCAATAATCAGGCCGCGCAAAATCAGCAGCAGATACAGTACCAATAGCACTAATACGCCGACCAGGCCGAGTTCTTCTGCCAGTACCGCAAAGATAAAGTCGGTGTGACGTTCAGGCAAAAACTCCAGCTGTGACTGGGTGCCATGCAGCCAGCCTTTGCCACGTAAACCACCTGAACCTATCGCAATCTTGGACTGAATAATGTGATAACCGGCACCGAGCGGGTCACTCTCTGGATCGAGCAGCATCATCACGCGGTCGCGCTGATAATCATGCATCAGGAAGAACCACAGCACCGGAATAAAAGCCGCCACCAGCAGCACCGCCACAGCAATCAGCTTCCAGCTCATCCCCGACAGGAACAACACAAACAGGCCGGACGCGGCGATCAGAATCGAGGTGCCGAGGTCAGGCTGTGCCGCCACTAACAGCGTCGGCATGAAGATCAACACCAGCGCAATGCCAGTATTTTTCAGCGTCGGTGGGCAGACATCGCGGTTAATAAAGCGCGCCACCATCAGCGGCACCGCTATTTTGGCTATTTCGGAGGGCTGGAAACGCACAAAGCCAAGATCGAGCCAGCGCTGAGCCCCTTTACTGATATGGCCAAAGGCATCCACCGCCACCAGTAATATCACGCAGACAATATAGAGATAGGGCGCCCAACTTTCATACACGCGCGGCGGCACCTGCGCCATCACCAGCATGATAATGATACCCATGGCAATCTGACCGAGTTTACGCTCCATCATGCCCGGATCCTGACCGCTGGCGCTCCAGATAACGATGGCGCTGTAGGTCAGTAGCGCAAGGATGATCAGCATAAACAGGGGATCGATATGGATACGCGTCCAGATCGATCTTTTCTGCGGGCTATCGTTCATGGACATCTTTATTCACCTTCGTAGCCAGGCGGCGTCGGTGCGGCTTCAGGC
>Ga0157363_1004234_pt1 | contig 13187 bp, 6 predicted proteins | sample AttsexASBM1_FD_111477 | JGI IMG/M metagenome (GOLD analysis project Ga0157363, IMG submission 111477) | Fungus gardens microbial communities from leaf cutter ant in Ribeirão Preto, State of São Paulo, Brazil - Atta sexdens ASBM1 | ecosystem: Host-associated > Fungi > Mycelium > Unclassified ...
AACCTCTATTTTATTGAGTGAGTGTTGTTAGTACCTACTATTACTTTCAGGAAAGTTTTGGAGAATTCTTGCAGCTTAGAAAAGGCTGGAAAGATAAGTATTAGTTAGTATTTTCAGTTATGAGGTCTAACTTGAAGGGTACCTTTGGAGTGCATTATCTAGGATAGATAGTATTGTTAGAAGCTTTTAAGGAGTTTTGCAATCTATTTACTAGATTTTCCAAAGAAGCTTGTTACACAGTGTAAGACTCACTGTTAAGAAGTATATTAGTAAGAGAAAGTATTTACAAGCAGATGTTATTTGTATATTCATATATCCTTCCTAACTTCATTTTTTTATATTTACAAGAGCTCTTTTAAGGATTTTATATGTTTTAATCTTATTTTATATTATTGTTTCTACTCCTTCCCTTAATTCCTGAAGCTGATATCATTTCCTTTGAATTCTTTAGTATGTAGTTAAAAACTAGTGTTACATAGTTTTTGTTGTATCCTAACATAACCTCTTTTCTGCTAGATCTCTGTCACTGGAATGATAATATCATACAATATGTTTATCACATGGTCTTTAAGATAGAAATATAGCATAGACCATCAACCAAGTATATATAAGATAAATACTTTGTACTAGAAACTTTATTGAGTTCTTTTGTATTAATATTAATATAAGATTTTTTTCTTGACTTAATGCTTTGAGTCTTAAACTATAATACTTACAGTAGACTTTACTTATAGTTTTTAGTTAGAATAAGTAAGATCTTATTTTGAGATTTACCTAGTTCAGAATATACAATTCTGATATTGACTGGCAAAAAGAAGAGGTTGTTATAATGTACTGTTCTATTCACTACTTTTGTTACCAAGATATTCAGAGAAGCACTGGATATATGATCTGTATGCATGTTATTCTAATCTTTTATCTACTTTTGTAAAAGACTCTAAAGAGATAGCTTTCTCTTTCTACATATCTGATAGATATAAAGAGGAGTTGAAAGATTATATCTATATGATCTGACTACTCTTTGAACCTTTGAACATAGGCTTCTATATTATAGCTATTCTTTTATAGCATTTTTCTGAAGCTTTCCAGTAAAATAAGATAACAAATAAAGACACTTCTATGCTTTCTCCTTATGTTTAGATGTTTGAGTTAGTTTTCATAAAAAAGAACTTTAACATGCTCCTATACTATTAAAGATGGGATCATACTATTAAAATTATTCCTGAAGCTGATTCCAAGTTGTTTAAGATGTATCTATTGTTACTTGCTAAATAGTTAGAGCTTGATGCTTTCCTTGTTGAGAATTTCCAGACTAGTCAGATATGTCTCTCCAAGTTCTCCATAGCTACACTAATGTTTTTGATCAAAAAATAATGGCTCTTTTTAGCTGGTATAAGACTACAGGACTCTCAATGCTATGAAAATCAAAAACAAATATCTGCTCTTGTTACAATCCCAAGCTTGGCTCAGGTTATAACTAAGGCAAAGATTTGAGAAAGAATAAAGAAAATGATCAATTGGTAAAGCATAAGAATACAGGACTTTATCTACAACTATATATACCTAATAACTATGAAGAATAGGTTAGGTGTTTTTGAGGAAACAATAAGAGAAGAATAAGAAAAACATGATAAAGCCTCTACTACTACATGAGGTGCTTACTGATAAAACATGAGGATAATGCAAGATGCAGTTAAATATGAGTCACAAGTGAAATAAACCTCAATATATATCTAACATAAGGTAAATATCTGTAGAACATGAGGTATAGATTGTAGTGATCATAACAGCTCTCTCTAATCTCCAAGCTTGTCTTGAAACTTTAGAGCTCCAAATACTTTACTAAACTAGATGTCTTCTAGAGTTTCAACAACATGTATATTAAGACTGGAGATAAGTAGAAGGTAGCATTCTATACTAATAGAAGACTTTTTAAACTTCCTGGTGATGTTCCTTGGTATGACAAACAGTCCTACTGCTTTTTAGACTATGATAAACAATATTTTTCAGAATCTTATTGTGTAATCTGAATGATATTCTGATCTTTACTCAGATATTAGAGGAGTATTATAAGATAGTTGGTAGAGTTCTGAAAGTTTTAGCTGAGTATAAGCTATTTCTTTGTCCTAAGAAATGCAAGTTTGAAAAACAGCAGATGCTGTAGTAACCAACACTGTGACAAAAATACATACAAAATTAAAGTAGGACTAGTATATCTCTATTACTCTCATATTGGGATTTACAAGAAAACTCAACAGAGAACCTCCTACTATAATATAACAATACATTTTGGTCTATGCTATATACTAAAATGCCTACCCTAATGTCCATATATTATTCATGAGTCTATTATACCATTATCACAAGGTGGACATGCCATAGCCATGTCTCTCTAACATCACTATACTAGAACATTCAACTATCTTTTAGACTTATAATATCATATTATAATAGCAGATAAAATACTTAGATTTAGTAATTTCAAAGAACTAATTTAAGATGAACCCAGTAAAGGTGGCTGGAGCTTGTAACTAGCCTGTTTCAAAGATATGAACTAACTCATAGATATTTCTCCTTGTATTTGCTAACTCTTACCAAAGATTTATCTATAAATTTTTAGATATTGCCCACTTATTTTCAATGTCACAAAAAGCATTAGTATTGAACCCTAGAATGCTAAAGAGCAAGAGGTATTTGATGTACTCAAGATAGCTATAACCTCTACACTTGTTCTCTTCTAATATCTTTGATCTATTTTGAATACAAGTGGATAGCTTGGACTTTATAATAGGAACAAACTCACTCAAGAATCTAAGAAGGATAGCAAGTGGTATTCAGTTGATTTCCTTATTAAGTCTTTCTCTCCTGTTGAGTGTGACTACAAGATTAATGATAAGATACTAATAATTATTAGAGCTCTGGAAGAGTAGTGTTACTTTCTTGAGCAATCCAAAACTTTAGTCAAAATTTGAATGGATCATAAGAACTTGGAGTACTTCATGATAGCAAAAGACTCAACTGAAGACAAATATAGTAGTCTTTGTATCTGGCACAGTTTGATTTTCTACTCTATTATTAAGTAGAAAGGACTATGAGTAAGTTAGATACACTGTTTCAGAGATTAGATTGCAACACTAGCCCTCAAGACAATCAAGATGTTGTGCTCATAAAGTTGGAGTTCTTAACAGTTTGAGTCCTGAAAGATATAGCTGTTGAAAGTGAAGAAAAGCCTTTCCTGATAGATATCTGATATAGTTCTTGTCTTACAAAGTAAGAGGACTGAGTGGCCAAAGCTAAACACAAACTCCAATAGTCTTCAACAAGGTCTCTATATTTCTTAGAGTGGTCAGAAAGTAATAGACTTCTTCTTCTTTGTGGTAAGATATATGTTCCTTAGATCTATATTAATAAATAGTCTCACTCTATCATGACTCAAGGATAGCTGGATATACTAGTAGGTGGAAACACTGGAATTGGTATCTTGTTAAGAATAAAAAGTGTAGACTTAGTTTTTTCTCATTTTCTTTTTTATTTTTTATTTATTTTCGTATTTTTCTATTTATAGAACTTAGAGTTAGGGTTAGTCATGTGACACAAAAAGAAAGGCATAGAAGGCACTGGAAAAATGATGTCATACAATGTATACAATGCATGTTGGCCTTGAGGTATACACATAGCTGTTTAGGGTAGGCTAGAAGTACATAGAACAGACCATGTGCCTTTAGTATAAAAGGTAGACAATCCTGTAAAGAGTTCTCTATTGAGTTCTCTTATGTTAACCTAATACAAGGTTCTATTCATTGATCCACTCTAAGATCTTTGAGTTGTAACATATCTCAGAATTACTAGTGGCTCTAAATTTCAATATATGTTGGCTAGTATGTTAGTACTTATGATTTTTGTATAAGAACTAAGTCCATCCAATATCTATTTCTTGGAGAGCTAAACCCACTGGTTATACAAAATAAAAGATGGAAGATCATAAATATTGACTTTATTGTGGAACTTCTAGAGTTTGCAAAGTTCAACACAGTGATTACTGTAGTAGATTCAATGACCAAGATAAAATATTTTATTCTAACCTATACTACTGTTACTGTAAAGAATGTTATAAGACTCTTTCTACATTATATACAGAAGTTACATAGTTTTTCTATTTATGTGGTCTTGGATTGAGGTTCCTAGTTTATAGCTCTTCTTACCAAGTAATTATATTGTATGCTTGGGATTGAAATTATATCATCAATAGTATAACATCTATAGTCAGATGGATAGACAGAATGCATTAACTAAGAGATTGACTAATATCTCTAGTTTTTTGTGAATAAACAGAGTGACTGGTATGACTTATTGCTACTAGCAGAATTCTAGCATAACAATTGTATTCATATAGTTACTCAACAACTTCTATTCTTCTTAGATACTATTTGTCTTCCTAAAGTAGGTTTTGAACTGCATTGGAAAGAGTTAAAGCTTGAGAGTATTATGAAGTTCATAAAGTGAATAAAGTTAGTAATTGAAGAGATAAAGCTTATGATCTAAAATAACATGACAAAGTATCATAACTAGTAATGTACCTCTGCTTATGTTTTAAAACCTGGTGATAATATGTTTCTCAATGCTTTAAATATCTATATTACATGCCTTTCAGCCAGATTGTTACACTGACATCTTAGACTTTATGTAGTAGAGAAATAAGTCAGATTTATGTCATATTATCTAAAACTTTCACCTACTTTATACAAACTATATCTAGTATTCAATATTATCAAGTTGACTGCTGTATTTAAGGACACAATATCTAAAAGATGATCAAAGTTCTCTCTGGATCCTACTATTACTAATGGAGAAGAAGAATGGGAGGTTGAGAAGATTCTGGACAGCTACTAGTACTGCAAGAGATATTAGTACTTAGTTAAATAGAAAGAATTCAGGCAAGAAGCAAACTATTGGGAAAATGTTTTAGATATATTCATAATGAACAGAGTGGCCAAGTTCCACTAGCTGAATCTCTAAGCTCTATGGTTTATTTAAGTGGTGTACTTTTTCAGAATCAAGTTTTGACTAGTACTTCTTTCTTTGAGCTATAGCAATCTGGAAGGGAAAGTAGATGTAATGAACCAACTACTTTACACTTACAGCTCTAAACTCTATCTGTTCTCAAGTTGTCATTTATATATAACTCTATGAGACTAGATATCAAATAACTCTCTATACTAAGGGTTCTGCTATCATTTTGATATTTTTTGATCATATTGTAAGAGAACCTATTCTTTGATTCTTATACCACTGCCAAAGGTTACAGATTTCTCTTCACCTCCAGAATGCCAAATATTACTAACTTTATGGGGTTTATTTAGTTGACTCTATATCAGGTATGGTTCACACCAGGATGAAAGTCTGCAAGATGGACTCAGAGATGTGCAGACTCATGGAACAACCTTGGCTTCAGCTTATGTACTGTGCCATCTGTCTGCTGCATGATCACAATTTTAGAGAATAGGAAGAAGTCCAAGATGGGAGTAAGCACTGATTTGGTGTGTTGTCATTGAATACCAGAGATCGAGTTCAATAAGAAGTTATCTTCATTGATTATTAGACTAGTGAATGATAGTGTAACTACTAGTCTTATATATGAGTTCCTACTATAGGAGATACTTAGAGTTTCAGTGATATAGCTCCTATTACCCTGAGTGGAGGTCTCAGTGTTGAAACACTGACAGGAGTAACTCTGTCATGGAAGACTAAGTCAAATAGGAGTGTTTCTGCCATGGAAGATAGAATACCCAGATGGTTGCAGCACTGCCATAAGGCATGTTGCAAGAAAGGTGGTTGCCATGGAAGGTAGGCTTGTATAATTGGGAGATGATATCACTGTAGGGATATAATTTCCAGATGAGTAGACTTGCATATGATACTCTACTGCTTTCCATTACTGATCTTTACCAAGTCCAATACTGTTTATTATTACTGTTCTTGACATCAGTTGCTAATGGTAACTTTACTTTCTTTCTAGGCTAATATTCTAAATGTTTCTATTATAAATATTCCTAGTCATGCTGTTCTTATCATTTTTTCATGAAGTAAGCTGATGTTAGGCATGGTTTACATCAAAGGGTAAAAGTCTATAGGATTGGCTAAGGAATATATAGAGTATGTAAAACTCTATGCTAGAAGCTTGATGATATAGACTTGTTAGAATGATCTTAGCTTTAGCTTATATACTATGCCATCTGTCAGTCATATGGTTACAATTTCAGAGAATTGGATGGATTTCAAAGTAAGAGTGAGTACTGATATTAGTATATTACTGTTGAACACTAAGAATAGAGTTCAAGAGGAGCTTATCTTCATTGATTATCAGACTAGTAAATTACAGTGTAACTACTAATCCTATATATAAGTCAGATTTATAGGAAATACTAAGAGATTTCAGTACATAGCACTGAGCAGAGATTTTAGTGATAAAATAATAAAAGGGTTAGATAGGGAAATGCTGCTATAGAAGGCCAAATTTGATAGGAGTATTTCTGTCATAGAAGACTGGATACCTGAATTGTTGCATTATCACTATGAGGATGTGTTTTTGGAATGGATGGACTTGATATATAATAGCTGATCTAGAAGTATACTTAGGTTTTTCTAGAGATATTGTAAACTCATACTCAATAAACTTTTCCTAGTTGTTCTAATACATACTATATGTACTGTTATTTCACTTGTTTCAGCTGATCTGGAAGATTAGAATATAAAGTCTAGGTATATAGAATAGTTGTTGTCTGTCAATGTGTTGTTAGACAGATGGAACTCACTTCAAGCAGATATTCACAATCAATCATATAAGAAAGAGGTTGGATTAAGTATGGAAACTTATCTGGGAACAGATGTGTATATCTGTGAGATTGAGCAAGTATCTAGATTGTGGATTAAGCTTGGAAGCTTATCCACAGATTGGTAATATGATTCCAGATAATGACTTTGGCCTTAACTTATATGTTGTGCCCACTGTCTGTTATGTGGTTATAATTTTGAATGACAAGATATTAGGGTAGACTAACTAATAGCTTAGTTAGAGAAGTGTGAGAAGTTGTTAGGAGATCTTTAGTTGGATCTTAGTTGAATTATAGTTGATTTCTAGACTGAGTACTATAGAGTATTTACTTAGTCTTAAATACTAAGTCTATAGTTAAAACTGTAGCTAGAAAATAGTAGTATAGGAAATAACTAAGAAGATGTTATAGAGATAATTTCTAGGATGTAAAATAACTAGAAGTCTAAATAATGAGTTGCTAGGATATAAAATATAAGAGACTGATCTATATGCAAACAAGCATAGATGTAGAAGTATACCTAAGTATGGTTAGAGTTCTAACTGGAAGTTAGGAAATAGAAGTCTCTTAGTTTATAACATTGTCTTTAGAAATTCTATTCTATTTTCTTAGATATTTCTGGAGATAAGAGTGTTTTTAGTGTATTTGGTCAATATACTTAGATTTTCCTGGAGCTTGAAACACAAACCTCATATTTCTGTCTAGTTTCCCTAACAGTTAGAATAATTAAACAGAAGTACAAAAGATACTCAAAAATTTCAGAAAGAATCTAAGTGTATTGTTTAATATTTACTAGGTATATAACTTATCTATTGAACAAACCTAAATAAGGTTTTCTAAAGGCAAAAATTATTCTAAGTACTCTAGTAGTCCATACTAATCAAAAGAAATATTTTTGATATAACTATAGAATGATTGTACTAATATGACTAGAAATAGCCAGGAATTATAGAACTCTCTGGAATGATAGACTTAAAAAATGGTAGAAGCTTACTAAACAATGATAGAAGGTAAGCAGACAGCAGACAGTAAGTTTGGGATAATATAGATGACAAATATAAATAACTAGCAATAGATGAGATATTAGATGGTAAATAAGGACCTGTAAAAAGATCAGTTCTTTTATCCAATTCCAACACCCAAATATTGCCATTACAAAGCCTATAGAGTTTACTATTCTCCTTAGACCATGAACTTTGAACACTATTTTATTATTAATTCCATAGAGTTTACTAAGCCAACTTTATTACTTCCTACTATTGAATTCTATTAAGTACAGTCTTGTATACCATCATAGTCCTGTCCTATCTGTCATTACTATAAACTTCTTTTCTTTGTTAGCTAATATTCTAGATACTTCTATTAGAGTTTCTAACTATCTAGACAAAAATTATTCCTTGGTCATGTCGGTACTGTTTTGTTAGATTAGAATGTACTCTGTAGTATTTAGAATAGCTTCTGCCTTTAAGAGATCTTGTCAGAGTTGTGAGTAGTAGACTTAGTTTTGTTTTTATTTTCTTTCTATTTTATTTTTATTTTTTATTTTTTTATTTACTTTATTTTGGACATAGATGATTACACAATCACATGACACAAAGAAAGATGCAGAAGGTTCTGGAATAAATGATGTTATATACTATGATAATAATTTGTTGGCCTTATGGAAAGCATATATACTTTAAGGTAGGTTAGCTCTAGTGTGTGTACAGACTACAATCTGTAGTATATAAGGTAGACTATCTTGTACTTAGAACTCTATTGAGTTCTTTTGTGTTACTCAATATAAAAGTCATCTTTTGTCTTTACTCAAGAGCTTAAGTTATAATACTTGTTCTCTTAGATTTCTCCTAGAGGTAAACACTGCTTATATCTAGTTAAGATAACACAACTTATATTCTTTTGGGAGCATAAATTGCCAACTCTAATGAACTCTGTAGTGTTCTATCAACCTTACACATATTTTTAATCTACTTTCCCATACTCAAGACTTTTGCAGTTTACACTTAACTATTGCTCAATTAGTTTTTCTATTTCTAACAGTTTCTATTTACTAAAGTACTTTCTATGTTTATGTAATAAAATCTCTGGCACATTAGAATAGACTAGAAAGTATTTAAAGTAGCTATCATCTTCAGAAACTCTATTCTATTCTTTTAGAATTTTCTAGAGATAAGTTGTATTTTATGATTTTCTAGAGAGTTTTATGAAAACTCTATATTTCTATCCAGTCTTTCTAACAGAATTCAGGACCAAATTATATCAGTGGGATATTTTAATGATATATACTCTTTAAGGTAGCCAGATACATTAACTAGATCTAACAAGTGAATAAGACTTTTCAGTCAAATTAGAAAGCTACTTCTGTACCTTTACCAATTACTTATCCTTTCCTACCATGTAACCTTCTAAAGCTACTTCTGCTACTCTCTCTGGCTCTTTCATAATCCTTCTTTGTACTCAGTATTCTCATAAAGGTAAATACAATTTGCAAATGCTATCTTTACTCTGAGTAATAAATATTATTAATGTAAAAGCCCAATCCATCTGATCTTGGAATATACTGTAAAGATACAATAGTTGGAACCTACCAATACTTCTAATATAGAAGACAGATCAGACAAATAGGATTTTATGTAGAGTAATCAGTAATCTGTATACTCTGGCCACTAATAAATAAGTTTATTATACTTTTTATAAAAGAATATAGTGAAGATTTCAGTGATCCTGTAAACATATCTGTTTTTCTGTTTCTTTTCTCTATTTTTCACCACCCTAAATAGAAAAAATGCCTTTCTATACATCCAACCATCAGTATTCTTAATATCTAGAGTATCTTGCTGTATTCTCAGAAACCATAGGTATTTCTAAATCTCTTGCTGTATATATACTTATAAAATTTAATTTTACTTGTTAGAATCAAAGATAGTAGACTTTGTTTCTTTTATTTTTTGTTTCTAATTTTATCTATTTGGACTTGGTTGAGAGATAGTGATATAATATTACAAAGCATGATAAAGATATAACATCTGTTATATATTTGGTTACATTATCATATAAAGAAAGATATAGAAGGATTTGGAATAAATAATATCATACAACATAATTACTATATATTAACTTTATGTATAACATATAGTCTTTATGATAGATAAGATGTAGTTATATACAGACTATTAGCCTAGCATATATATATAAAGATAGATACTTTGTACTGAAAACTCTATTAAGTTAAGCCTAAGTCATAATATTAGAATTTGATTCCTTTCTTGAGACTATTCAATATAGGACCCTTTCTTTTTTTCTTTTACTCTCTTATCATCTTCAACTAAAGATAACACTATCTTTAGTCAAGAAGAATTGCTAGATCCTAGACATAAGAGATATACTAGCTAGGTAAAAGAAGCTTAGCTGTATATAGTGTACCAAAGTCTACTGGTATATTATAGGTATACCAACATTTTGTGGATATATTATATATATTTTGGAATATTAGCTCTATATTACAGACTCACTTGTGATTTGTCTATATAGAAGAATATAGTGGTTAGTAATTAAGGTAGTCAGTAGAAAGTATAAGGCAGAACAAAAAGAAAGCCTGCTAATACTTACTAAGATTATTTTTAGTTCAGAGTATAAGTCTGAGAGCAAGGCTAGTACTAGCTTCTCTCTACTATTCTTAAAAACATTATTTCCTCTCATACTACCACTATTATCTTTAGCACTCTCATCAATTTATTTTCCTCTCTGATATAATATGAATCAACACAATCAAGTAGAGCAGTTGTAGCTTCTGATAAGACAGCAAGTAGAGCAGATAGCAACAATAGCAGCAAAAGTAGAAGAAGTAAGAGGAAAAGAGAAAATGGCTCAGAGGCCTAGAATTGTGTATTAAGCAGAGATAGCAAAACTGCCTTTGTTTAATGGAGAAGTAGGATAGGTAGCAGGTTTTTGACAGTATGAGAATTGTATATTAGAATGAGAATGAGGGATACAGAGATAGAAGAACAAGTTCAGTAGATATTAACATACATATAAGGGGTTTAACAGACATCTGGAAAGAGAATATATTGGAAGATTTAGAAGCAAAAAAATTAGAATTTACATCAACAGGAGACTTTTTGACAGAGTTAAAGATAAAGGAATTTGTATAGGAGTTTAGAAGAATAGCAAGAAAAAGTAGATATAAGAAATAGGTACTGGTTAAGAAGTTTAAAAGAGAAATGAATGAGGTGATTAGAAGAAAGCTCATAGAGGTAGAAAGACCTCCAAGAAGCATTGATCAGTAGTATGAATATACTACTAATTTAAATTAATACTGGAGGGAGAGTAAAAGAGAAGAAGAGAAGTTGAAAGACAAGAAAGAAAGTAGGAATCAAGAATAGAAACAGACTGAGATGATAAACAACAAAGAAGGCTTTATGTTGTATCTAGTTCTATTCCAGATCTAGCAAAGAAGGTAGGAAGAACTGTGGGTATCAGCAGGGTCTACTTCAATAGAAGAAGTAGAGAGAACAAATGTGGTAATAATAAGGAACTTGGCATAGCAACAGCAAAGAGTAGAGTTTATACTAAAATAGGATTCTTATACAATAAAGATAAATCAGAGTGGGAACTGCTACAAATGCTACAACTGTGATGGTTTGAGGCATTTGGTATGCCATTGCTACAATTATAAAATTGTAGGACAGGAGAGGAAGACTGAGTATGGAGATAATTTGAACAATGTAACTACAAACAATTCAAAAGTAGAAGGAAATCAGAACCTTGACTGAGTTTCTAATATAATATGTTCAATATACTAACTAGTTATGTTATACAAGTTAGTATTCTGAACTTAGAAAAAGACCAATATATGAGAAATACAGATGGTATATACAACAAGTAGAGGTCAATAGAAAATACTATGGAAGTAAATATATTTTATAAAGAACATAGAGAGAAGACAGAGATCAATGTAATAAGAGAGCAAAAATAAAATGTAACTTTAGCAGTACTATGGCTTGCTTGCTATAACTCTGAGATTTACTGGAGAACAGAAGAGATAAAGATAATAAGATGTCTGGAAGAGTGTGAAAAGCAGTGGAGACCAAAGTAGAAAAAACCAAGGTAGTAAAAACAAAAAGAGAAAGAAAGAAAGAAGTGAGAAGAAAAGGAAGAGAAAAAATAAGAGAAAAATAAGAAAAAGCCAAAGAAGGAGAGAATGATGAAAATAAAGAATGTGGTAAAAGAATAGGAGATTTGTGATAAAGAGGAAAAAGTAGCAAAGTTCAAAGAAGAAGTCAATAAATTTGTACTTCAAAGATTTTACAAATAGATCCATGTTTTTAGAAAGAAAGTAAGTTAGAGGATACCAACAAAAAAGATGTGGGATCACATGTATTAGAGTTGAAAATGGTAGACTTGATTTTATTTTTACTGTTTTTTCATTTTCATTTTATTTTTATTATATTTTCTACTTTTGACTTAGAGTTAGGGGCTAGTATAATATTACACATCTGTCACATGTCACAGAGAACATCATAAAAGATTCTGGAACAAAGATAACATTATATAGCATATATTATATATGTTAACTTTAAGAAAAATATATGGCTCTTTAGGATAGGCTAATGGTAGTATAGTATAGACAAGTAGTCTAATGTATATAAGGTAGACAATCTTGTACTAGGAACTCCATTGAGGTTTCTTGTATTAACTCTAATATAAGATTCTTTCTCTTGACTTACTCTAAAGTCTTGAGTTTATAATAACATGATTGAGTTAAAGAAAGCATTTGTGCTACAAAAAGAGAAAATTTATCTCTTGTTTGGAGAGAAGAGAGAAAAGGGTACATTAGGCTCTCAAAATCACTCAAATAGCACTAGTGTTTTTTGTAAAGAAGAAGGACAGTAAGAAGAAGATGGCGTAAGACTATAGATCTTTAAATAAATGGACTATCAAATATAATTATTCTTTGCCTTTAATCTCAGATATTGTAGAAAATATTGGAGTTATAATGATGTATAGATAAAGAATAAAAATAAGTAGAAGGTAGTGTTCATGATACCAAAAAGGTCATTTGAACTGATGGTAATGTTCAAAATAATGAAAACAAGATTTTATAAAACTTGATTAATACTGGAGAAGTAGCAAGTTTTATTGATAATATAATAATAGAAACAAAAGAAGAAGAGAAGCATAATAAAGTAGTGGAAGAAGTTGTCAAGAGGCTGGCAGAAAATGATCTATATAAAATGAAAAAGGAAAAGATGAAGATGGTATTTAAAATCTGACTTTTCCAATCTTTCAGATAACCCTTCAGACTTGTTAAAATTACTTATCCAAACAAGACTTTCCAATACTGAACTCTGTAGGCTT
>Ga0157363_1004235_pt1 | contig 13186 bp, 7 predicted proteins | sample AttsexASBM1_FD_111477 | JGI IMG/M metagenome (GOLD analysis project Ga0157363, IMG submission 111477) | Fungus gardens microbial communities from leaf cutter ant in Ribeirão Preto, State of São Paulo, Brazil - Atta sexdens ASBM1 | ecosystem: Host-associated > Fungi > Mycelium > Unclassified ...
ATTTTCAGTCAAATCATTACTTTTAATTAAAAGTATATTTGTGTACATATATACAAATATACTTTTTAGTTATAAATACATTAAATTTAATGTAATGTCATGAAATTAAATTCAAATTGTGTAACTTAAAAGTTAATAAAATTTAAGAACAACAGTGTGTTCTCTTAAGAAAAAGAAAAAGCGATTTTAATTTTATTATAAAATGTACAATTGGAACACACAAAATTTGATATTAAAATTTTTTACGTAATTTTACTTGAATCATTATAAAAATAAAATTTTATCTTATTATAAATGATAGTGCTGTATAATATAATGTGTTCTTCTAAATAGATATTCTAGAATTTTATGTCTTGTGAATTGCACATGGATTAGGAGATATTATATATATGAATTCGTGTATATAAAATTCATATTTTTATAATACATATTTAAATATGTATTATCATTCTTTTTCACATTTGTTTAATCGCCATTCCAAACACACATTATATATTTCGATAATATTGTAATATTGTGTTGTATAATTGTAAGATATATATATATATATATATATACACACATAATTTTAACGAATTACTTAGTTATCGTTAATTACTGTTAATTTTGCTTAGTTATCGTTAATCACTGTTAACATGCGTCTCTCATTAGGCACTTCTTGTAGATCGAATATATAGTCAATAAAGGCCAGTAATGTACCAGCAGTTATAAGAAATCGTTTTATTCCGAATGCTTATTGTATTTATTTCAATATTTTAATCAAACGTATCTATAATAAATGTAAAACATCTCGTATACATCGTTAGACAGTGAGGATAATCTGTAAATAAATGATCAGCATATTTTGTGGGAACGGGACCGGGGCCAGTAAGTACTTATTTGTATTACACTGTAGGTATTATATAATAAAAATATTATTTTTTTATCACTTTGTCAGATATAATATAATCCGTTTATATAAAACACGTATCCATTCCTTTAATTTAAGCAATACACGTTTTTTTTTTGTGAAATTTACGAACACTTAAAATATTTATATATATATATTTTTTTCTCCTAAATAAACAATTGTCAAGCGTAATAAAAAATGATTTGATTATTATAACATACAGAAGTATTTTTCAAACACATGTTAGAGGTATTGAATAAAAAAAATGATAAAAATTTTCTAATACTGTCTAATTTCATAAAAAGTATGTAGCATTACTTTGTTGAAATATCGTATTACAATTTTGTTTCCTAAAATCAATATAAAGAATCGAATCTCACATTCTGATGTCTATACGCAATAATTCACAGCAAAAATCCTCGAGAATATACGGTTGTCTAAACTAAATTTATAAATATAACTATTTAACGTGATAATCTAGACAGATTAAATACGACAGATGGTCGTATTTAATCGTAACTACAATATGAATATTCAAATAGTACGTGTGCTAGGAATATTCAAACGATTTCACGAATACGTTTTTACTTATATTCACGTGTATGATGTGTTTTTTGCAATGTTCTATTTGACGAATACAAATCCTCTCTTACGTATAGTCGCAAAAGTTCGCAAAAGTTATATATTTGTACTTTCTTCTATCGAATATTTCTCATATAAGCACAGAATTATAGAATTGTTATATCTACGATTTCTCGACAATCAAATGCCGAAATCGAATGAGTATCATCGGAAGTACTGAGAAGGTAGGTTATATATCTGATATAAGTAAAATATAATTATGAAGATACAAAGATAAAAAGTAATCAGTCTTTGCTTACGCCGCTGCTTGAATATGTATAATTACATAAAAATATGATTTGTGATGAATTATCGATATAATTATTTTTCGACGTAAAATATGAAATAATTTCCACAAACAGAGAATAAATCACATAATGCAAATATTTATTACAAAAGCGATGTATATGCAAATGAGTTTATCGCAGCAACTCATTTAATGATTGGATTTCGGAGCAGGATGACTTGGGGTGAAAACCTCATAATCAATTACCGAGAAATGATAATCTCCCATAAGCAATTGATTAGATGCGTGGTCTCCGTCGTAACTATGCGGGAGATTGCTATAGCTTTCCTTGTTGACATTGCAGTTGCTTGCTATAAGCAAATCAGCTCCGGCACCAAAGATCGGCCCTATGCTGTAAAATAAATTATATTAAATCAAATTAACTTTAAGAATTCGATAGCGATAATCTTTTGAAAAATCACGATGATTCTTACTCCGGATGATAGCAGATAGCAAATGATTTCTTCACGATGTCGAATTTTGTCGGAGGTACATCTTGATTATTTGTCAACGTGAAAAGGAAACTCTTTTCCGAAGCGATGTACTGCGCTTTTGAGTTAGTTTTACCCCATGGAACATCACTGAATCCTCCGCATATCTCACCACGTACTCCCTGAGATATAATAAAACGCACTTTGCTACTACTATAAAAAAATTTGGATGAAAATTTTGTACTTACCAGTACTATTACATACGTCGGGCAAACGTTATCACAGTGTCGATGAAAAGACGCTGCTGAGTAGCCATGAGTAGATGCTCTGAAAGCAATGCATGTTATTAATGACAAATACTGTACTATTTTTTTTGTAGAACATCTATCAATTGCTTATATAAATTAAAGGAGCAAAATTTCTTCTCAATCTATTTTCCAAAATTGTCTGTTTTCCAAAACTTCACATCTTCCCTGACCCGTGCAATTAATATCGTATGTATTTTAATATATGTATGTAATTTATTAAAGAGCAGAGTGAGAAACAAATTTCCTCCTCCAATATTTAATTAGAAGATGCTCTATATTATTATACTGTCTGCATATAATAGAATATATTTTATTTTACAAATTTCATATACTTCGTCATAAGCATCAACATTTTCAGTATAATTTCTACAATTATGTAATCAATGTTCAAAATTGATGCAAGCTATATACAGAGCACTGAAAAGAAAATTATCAAGCGCAAAATTATCGCTTGATAATTTCTTGAGTGAAATGTTCAAGAGATAGAAATAAATTTATAATATTATTATAAATCATGTTATCTGATCTTGATCACTTTTAAAACATTTTCTACTCAGTATATTCTTAAAACCTACCGATAAACTAACCGCCAGCCCTGTTTCGATACGCCGTACCACTGATTCAAAACCCGCTGGAAACCGACCTTGTCTCTGGAGAGAATCTGCGAGCCCGGGAAGAGAAACGGGCTCACTCGTGGCTGTAGTCGTTTGTCAGAGCAAACCTCCGAGTACTTGTTCGGCAGAGCTGCATACCTATACCTAAAGCGAAACGTCGAGATCGAAGGCGATACCGCCAAACGGTGAGTGCCGCCCCGTTAGATCGTACCTTAGAAATTTCGAGCCGCTCGATCGATCGGGATTGAAAAATTCGTACCTCTCCAACGACATCTCTATCGGCACTGCACCGGTTGGCTCTACCTCCTCTGCGAACACCTGACTGTCAATCAACAGCAACCGTACGTGATTTATTACACCAGACAGGTGCTGGCACACTCTCATGCGCTCTTCTTCAGTCCAGTGCTGTGTGGGCTGCGTAACTCCTGCCTAAAAATGTTTAATAAAATTAATAATTCGCAGAGAAAGTTTGCTTCTAATAAATAAATTCGGAGTACTTCAAAAAAGATAAAGTAGTCTTAAAAAAGTGAACCTGATATTTGGCCCAATTTAGAACCGCTCGCCATACATCTTCTTCTTCTAAACCGAGATAATCCGACGATATCAATTTTACTAAAGCGTCTTTTGGAAGATTGCAAAATGCCGTTGTTTTCACTGTATCCATGGCATTCTCACCGATAAAAGCGAAACATTTCTCGATAAAAGATGAGCAAGCAGCTTTCCCGCCTGAAACACAAGAATAAGAATAGAAAAAATAAAGAATAATTTTATAATTTAAAACTTCTCCCACTAAATATATTACTTAAAATTAAATAAAAAAATTGACTGATTAAATTTGATTGACCCGTCTCTTAAAAATAAAATCACTAAAATAGTATCAAAATATAAAATACTAAAATAATAAAATTACTAAAAAAATATTGAACTTGATTTAATTTTATTACCTTTATTTATAGTTACAATATTCATAATTATAGTAGTATAAATATTGAAATGAATTTATAATTTTTGAGATAAATGAAAAATAATTTTCGAAATTGGTAAATAAATCTCAATAATTAACGAACCCAGGAATTTTTCATTAAAAACTTTTTCAAGAATTTAATAATATCATTACACATAATATAGTTTAAAAAATTATTCCTAATAAGAGTAATAAATGATATAAGTATTACTCTCATTTTTTATATACTGTCTTGTAAAACACATTTTATGATAATTTTTAAATGATAGTTTTTATTAAATTACATTATTTGATAAGCATAGATAGACGCTTAAATATTATTTTTATAGATATATGTCATTACATTATCTTTCTGTACTTTTTTATATAAATCATTTTTGAGATCAATATTTATAAATATTATAGGTAAAAGTAAAAAAAATGTTTTAGAATACGAAACTATTTTAATAATTGTTAATATACATTTTTAATCATCTTGTTTATCTTTTCATATATTACATTGATGAGCAAATGAGTCACAAAAATTCTACTTTACGATGAACAGATTGACATATTTATATTCTTAACAGCACACAATATTACATATAATTAAACTAAAACTAGATATCTGTATACATAAGATAAATTAGAGTGTGCATTCATATAAAACACCGAATGATCCTTTTCTCACAATAAGATTTAATCATATCTCGCATTCGTTAAGACACACATAATCAAAACTTGTGGCTACTAATATCCAGGTAACAAATACAAATTCTCCGTTGATATATTCATCTATCACGCGATACATTTCTTTTCGAACGCCTAAAGAGTTATTGCAATATTAATAATCTCCCTGAGAGTTTCTCTCGTAGTCCAAAAAGAGATCCCGAATTCGGAGCCGGCCTTACCCGGCGCCCGCCAAAAATCGACGCCGAGTCGAGGTTATGTTCCTCCTTAGTTCGCAGTGGGATTGGTGTTTTGTATCAAAGTTATATTATCGCCTTTCAGCATAATACGACCCAGCGGCTTCCTGTTTTTCGTCTTCTGATGATACTCCTCGGCATCGTCCAATACCAGGTTCATGTACTCGTCGAAGCCGACAATGTGTCCCTCGATCCGCAGGTTAACGTTCTCAAACAACCAGACTTGCACGCGTGAGCGATTTTGTAAATAACGAAATATCAAGTTGATGGGTTGCACCATCACCTTCTGAACTTTTTGTGGTCCTTTATACGACATTTTTGCGTCAGTATTTAAAAACTGGATGACAAATAGCAAGCAATATACTCTGCAGCCTATCCGAAATACTTCGTAAGCGTGCCGATAGTCGCCAGTCGGAGAATAAAGAATGTGGCGATTATGGCGTCATTCGTTGCTTCGTCAAGTTTGCCAATAATACCAACGTAACAATGATGCCAACGTAAGAATGATACCAACGTAACAGTGCGACCCTAGTCACTTTCGATTGCACAAAATCTCACTACGATATCAGAAAATTTCATTTTTCTAACAAATAATTATGACTAATGAAAGAATTACTTTGACTGTTTCTGGCATTTACAAAAATATATTATTTCGACGCTAAATAATTATTGCGAGCTATTTTGAATTTTGATACATCGAGAATTGCAAATTATCATGTAACGGTGATGCATCTGTAATTATATAATATTTATTTACGAAATATTAAAATTAAAATTTTAACAACATCGAAAATAAATTAATTTAAGCGAAATTTATCAATTGCAGATCTTGTTGATATTTGTAATATCTTCTAGTATCTATCGTTATATCTCGGGGTGTCTGGCATTATTTAAGCATCAGTGATTTATGTTCTCGTCAGATAGCGCCACGTAATACTAAAATGATTCATATGCAACTTCGGATCTACAATAGATTTTTAAGCCTTAAGCCTTAATTTTTAAGCTTAAGGAATGGACGAATCACAATCAATTATTCTCCTTGCATTCAACTGTAGTTGGTCAGTCAATTCCTTACGACTTAAGGTTTAAAATACCTATTATAGATCCGGACTAAGGATATATCCACACAAATTTGCATAGCCGCATAAACGTATGCATATAAGAAAATTATCCAATCACATTTTACGTGCGACTTTATAAGAGAAATGTGATTAGATAATTTTCTTTATGTATAAGTTTATGCAATTATGCAAGTTTGTGTGGATATATCTTAAAGGCTGCGATTGTAAATTGTATGTAAAATGGCTTTTATACCTGCTGTATAAATTGCCAATAAACTGAATTATTTATCTTACATAAATGCAAAATGGCTATATACTGCACAGTAAGTATATCATAGAGTTTATATTACTAGAGGGAGAACGGTTTATCTAAGCAATGAGTGGAAAGTGTGAACAAGACTGAGGTAGCTATCCATGCAACGGAATAGCATAATGCAGAATAAGAGCAAAACTAATCATAAACGTTCCACACCAACGTTCCAACTGCAATTGGTGCAGAACGCTTGTAATTGGTTCCATCCTGGAATCACCTTGTGATTGGTAGCCACTCTGAGAGGCAGAAAATATATATTTCTGTCCTATTCAATAACTTTTTTTCTTTCTGCGCATATGCTAAAAGAGGATAGAAGAGAACAGAAACACTAGGTTTGTTTGCCTTGCACGCATCAACATGTTCCAATACATTCGCGTCACCGGAAACCAATATGGTGACTAGATGTCGCGTTAGAGACAGACTTATAAAATAAACGGATCATTCATACGAGAAAAGCTGAAGACTTGATAGAAAGAGAAAGAAATAATCACGGAGTAATTCTGTTCTTTTCTTATAAATCTATGATTAGAGCATACATAGATTTGAATTAAGAATACGCTCTATTTGCCTCATCTCACAAGGTGATACGATTGGAGATTTGGAGAAAAGAATAAATAAATAAAATAAATAAAATTAGAAAAATTAAAAAAAAAAAATAATATTAATACAATACAAACGGATTTAGGACAAGTGAGCATGTCACCCAATCCGTGAGACCACGTGCTCGAACGAGTACGTGCCTCATTTTGTTTCAAGTATTTTGCGTTACTTCGATTATTTGAAAAGCGTTTTTATACGAAATAAATATGCTTTTAATAAATATAAAAGTTATATTATTTTTATATTACATTATATTATATTTTATTGTATTAATATTATTTTATTTTATTTTTTAATTTTTCTAATTTTATTTTATTTTATTTTATTAATATTATATAATAATTTATAATATATTATTATATTATATTTTTATATTTATATCAAAAACGCATTTATTAAATGCGTTTTTATACAAAATAAATTTGAAATACTTTTTCGATTACAGTACGTTTTCAACCATTACGCATGCGTGCATAACATATCCCAATCGTATCACCTTCTGAAGTGAGGCAAATGGAGTGTGTTCTTAATTGATCCACGGAGTATGCTCTAACGCGACGCGACATCTAGTCGCCATATTGGTTCCCGTGACGCGGAACGGAATTGGAACATGTTGGATCGTGCGACGCATACAAACCTTATCTTTACACGGACATCCTCAATCAGATTTAATAACAACCATAGTTAAAAACCAATCACAGTCATTTCATTCTTTAGAAGAACAGCTATGATTGGCCAGTTAAGAATGTCCGTAGTAATAGTTTGATAGATTTGCAAATGATCTAATTGATGGTTTGCAATTCTTAAATATCTATTTATTTAAATCTTTATAAAGAAAGTTTAGATAAACATCGTTGATCATTGTAATTTATGAGAGAAAAAAAAGTGTCTTCTAATTTATTTTATAACTAATCTGAATTGTAATGTATTTCAGAATTGAATGTCCAACTCCACGCGCGCCCGCTCGGCTGCCATGACAGTTTCGTTGACAGTTTTGTGTTTGGTTCGGAGCAGTTCGGAGACGGAATGCGAACGTTCCGCAATTAATCGCGAATTTATTACGTTAAGAGTGAATAATAAACATATATTTTCATAGGAAGTACTGATTAAACGACTGGATAATCGCCGGAGCATGTCACTTATTGTGGATCTCCGCAATCAACACCATTTCGCCAGTTATATATTCAGCAGTATATTGTATCGCGATTTGAAACCGTTCCAGTGAGTACAGATTCCGATGCAATTGATACATAAAGATAATTTTTTCTTCGAAAAAAGTTGAATAAAGTGACTGATCTAAATTGACTAAATTGACTGATCAAGATCTTTCTTTCTCTCGATCGAGAAAATGACAAAACGCTGACAACAAAATAATATAAAAAATTGATACGCTTTATATATTAGGTGTAGTAAAAAGAAATCCATTATTTTTCTATTAGATGACATGCAAAAATAATGGATTTCTTTTTACTACACCTAATATTTAATTTATATATTAGATGTTAACTATTATATAAAAAATTAATTATATGAAGCATTATTTAACTGAACAATAGATTTTCTACATATCATCTTTCACACATTATACGCATAATTTAATTAGAATATTTAGTCTATATTATGTTATGATAAACAATGGAGGCAATCCTTTTCTGCTTTGTTTACTATTAATTGTTCTATAGATTAGAAGCATTTAGATTAATAGCATAATTTATAATATCGTGGTTGTGTTAAATGCAGTAATGATATCATATTCTCTATGAGATATTGTACGTGTATGAGTTAATTAAAATACACGGTATAGCTTAATGCACAATTGGAAAGCACAGGTAATAACAACAGGGAATAAAAGATTTCAGAAATGGTGAAATGTGTATTCTGATATACACAATCTCTGACAGGTTATAATCTCTGTTCCTCTTTCTTTTCAATCCTCATCCTATTATACATTTACATCCTGTTGATTTTCAATTATGTCGCAGGTTTAATTGACAGTAATCGCGACTGTTTCCTACATTATTCATTGTTTTGTAAATTAAAAAAGTTAATTGTTTATAAGTTAATTATAAAAATATTGTATTTTTTACATAATTATTTTCAAAGTTCTATTAAAATTCCATTTTTTTAATATTTAATAAATTTTATATGTTTAATAAATTCTTTTGTTTCAAAATATTTTTCGGATTGAAATACACGATATAAATAATTGTGATATAAATAATTATTTTCCAAGATTACTAGTTAATATAATTGTTATGATTTCGTCTTATACTTTAATTATCTTGATGCATTTTGATTTTACGATATGTATATTTTGATTTTATACGAAATATGCATACTTTTACAAAATTTACATTTTGAATTATATTATAATATTTTTGAATTTTCACATTGATAATTTTATCTTTGATTCAATGAATACCCAGTGAGAGATGACAATGGAATCGATGATTTCGCCAATTCGATGATTTCAACATCGAATCGATTCAATGTCGATTCCTTACATTGTCATTTCTTACTGGATATAATAACGCATATTACACAGAAAAATTTCTTTTTATTAAATTATATTTCATTTGAATTAATGATGTGCATTTTTAATTTTAAATTTTATAATTATATTTTGTAAATTAAATTGCTATTATCAAGAATATATAATAGACAGTGAAACATGACAGTCAAGAAGATATTTTTCATTTATTGAGTGAGTAAAATTATGTATACATATTAGGTGTAGGGAAAAAGTTCGTGGTGTTTTTCCCGTTACATCTAACAGGAAAAACGCCACGAACTTTTTCCCACACCTAATATTTTTTGCATATATATGCACTTGCTATGATAATGCAATTAGAAAATGGAAATTATGTGTGATACGAAACATATGTATTATTTTATCGTATGCAGAATATAAATATATAAATCTTTAGATAAATACCTGGAACTCGTTCTTGAGCCTCCAAAGCAGTTGTTAAAAGTGCACACGCGTTTCCGGGGCTTAAAGTAACAGACACGTGTTCTTCACAACTTCTCCAAAGTTCTTCTATACCAAGTTCTTGCGCTAGACCCAACATTTCGAAAATTCCACTATCTTGTAATATTATCTGCAATCAGTTAAAAGCATACATATATTTTTATTATTTTATACAGAACAGACTTATAAAACTTTGTTACATGTTATTTAAAACTTTAAACTGTATATTTGACAATATATATATATATTAATAACAATAAGAGCTATGAAGATTTCAATATATTTAAATTTTTAAACAGACGTTTCAATGTCTTTATTGTTAGATCATCTTCAGTGTATATAATATAGAAAATTAAACGCAAACATTAACAGATTCATATAACAGTTGGATACAAATACCAAAATTATAGTTATGCTAACATGGTCGTGTTTCTTCATGTGTTTTATGTAATAATATAATATTCTCTCTCTCTCTCTCTCTCTCTCTCTCTCTCTCTTGTAATTTTCGTAGTTATTCATCTATTATATCAGTCGCATTTTATCCATGTTGATAATAAAAATATGAAAATGTTGAGTCAGTCAATAACTAGTATAAACACACATTCTGTTATAAAATTTATATAATAGATAAAACTAATAACGAATACATAATCATTATATTCACAAATTGTTCGCGCATACTAATGTATAATCGTTAAATATTAATAAATATATTTTATACATAATAATTAAAAATAGTGTACATATACATCAAATGAAAAGGCCTAACAAAAATATTAATCCAATAATTAAAACAGTGAGTCAAATTAATCTTTAAGAAGCAAATGCGATCAGAGTCAAAATACTCGAACTTGTTTAGTTAGAAACCTCTTGTTATATGATAACGTGTGAACGACATTCAGATGTTTTGTAATAAACTGTTGAAAGTGGGGAGGAGATATGAAAGTGAGAATAAAGATATGGATAGGAATGGAAGTAAGAAAGGAAAAAAGAAGATTAAAAAGGAGAAAAGAGGTTGCAAGATCTGAAAATAAGAATTAGAAAATGATTCCATATTATTTTGTTTGTTCAATCCTAATTTCTATTTTTTTTTATGTGAACCATTTCAGAGATTAATTTATTATTTATAAAACTAGTATGTTTATTATAAGAATAAGTTCTTTATCTAAGCTCTTTCCAATTGAAATTATGACGTCTTTCCAATTGAAATTATGATTGTAATTGATATGATGATCAGTAATCACCGATGGAGAATCAATTTTTTTCTTAATGTCTGAAATGTGTTCATTTAATTTTGTTTTTAATTTTCTTTTGGTTTGTCCTACATAATTAGCTTCACAGTCTTCACAAGAAATTTTTGTAGACAACATTGTGATTAGCTAAAGGATCTAATTTATCCTTTTCTCTAGTTATAAGGCTTTTTAATGTACTCGGGATGGAATATATTAGTTTGCAATTACATTTATAGGCAAATATATAAGCAAAAAATTTTCAGAGATAGATTTTATGTATGGAATTGTGATAAATTTTTCTTTAATATGGACATTATGTTTTGTATTATTGTTACGTATGCGGTGTTTTAATCTTTTTTTTATTATTGAAAAAATGAAGAAAAGAGGATAGGTATTATTGAAAAAAATATGAAGCCTCAACCAAAACTTTCTTTTGAAAACCAGGATGATTTAATTTAATTATTTTATTAATTACAAAACGAAAGACAATGCCTCTCTTATGACTCAAAGATTGGTATGAGTAAAAATTAAAAAACCTAAACAAATAACTTTCTGATATCTATCAAAAATGATCTTACGAATGTCAATCATAATCATAGTGTCCAAAAAATTTAATCTGCCATCAGTATCGATCTCCATACTAAATTGTAGTTTGACATGTAAAGAGTTAAAGATTTCTAGTATTTTATTAATCTATCGACTGGAGCTGCTAAAATATCATACCAGAAATAGAATAATAATTTTATTCTATTTCATTTTCATTCTTATCGTTTTAAAATATTGGGCCGCGTTATCGAATGTCGAGAATTGAAACTTAACTCGAAATCGATCTACTTTTATTTACGTAAATGCGATAACTAAGTGCTCCTTATGCTCGTTTTTATCAATAGTTCTAAAGATTAGAAAAAGACGAAGAGTAAGTTGAACCGAGATTAAAGTTAGTTTACATTGGTGGAAATGGACATTAGTTTTTCTTCCTGAATGCACCCAATATTTTAAAACGATAAGAATGAAATGATGCGAGCGTTAATTAAGTGCGTTAATTAAGTGAAACGCACCCATAGTCGTCAAATTTTGCTTCTGCATTTGATGAATCTATATCTATTATGGCTATTAAATAATTGTAACATAAAATTAAATTGTTTTTATTAACTGCATTGCATAAAAAAATAGATAAATAAATTTTTTTAACTTCCAAATTAACAATGATAAAAAAATCATTATTGGTTAGATTATAAAATATATAATTGATCTTTAAAATCCGTTTCCTTCTCTCATTTCCTTCTCTCATTGATAATGTTTGAAATATTTCCCATATTTGTCCATTTTAAATTCAATAAACCACAGTTTTTATCCGAAAAAATAACAATAATCAAGCGAATTTAAAAAAATGTTATAAACATGAATTACGCATATCTACACCTAACTGAGTCGAGAATCTGATAGAGATAGACTAGTACTGAAAATCTACAGTACATATAACGCGAATTATAAATTTTCACTACTGGCAATGTATATTGGAACATGATCTATATGTATATAATAGATGTATTGTGTATATGTGCAAAATAATTGGAGCAACCATTTTTTAGTTCATAAATCAAGCATGAAGTATGAACATTATTGTAGAAAAGTAATCATTTTTGGAAAAGTTATTGAAAAAAGAACCCTAAGCATCGGACTCACTAAGTAACCCAAAGTAGCCACATTGGATTCGCTGAGTAGCCCAATCGGCTACAAGTATCAGTACAGACAATCATAAAAATTTAGTAACCACTTAGCTTGCAAAGTAGCCCAATCGGCTACAAGTAGCCTAATTTAGCAATACTGCGGCTCCCCCTCCCCCCGGCTTCGCTCTACCCGATCGGTACGCTATGCATCGTCGCTATGACTTATCGCTATTTGATCCGCTACAATATGTATATATAACAATTGAAACATAATAATATTTATATTTTGAAGGGTATTATAAAATTCTAAATAAAAAGAAA
>Ga0157363_1004236_pt1 | contig 13184 bp, 24 predicted proteins | sample AttsexASBM1_FD_111477 | JGI IMG/M metagenome (GOLD analysis project Ga0157363, IMG submission 111477) | Fungus gardens microbial communities from leaf cutter ant in Ribeirão Preto, State of São Paulo, Brazil - Atta sexdens ASBM1 | ecosystem: Host-associated > Fungi > Mycelium > Unclassified ...
AGATTAGAATGTTTACAAGTAATTACAAAAAAATCGTTATCAAAAATAGACCCTTAGTGCCAGATTCATGGGGGCTTCACTAGGGCAATAGGGGCATTTTACACGACTAATTGCGACTGAGTAAAAATGTATCAGGTAGTGTCAGTGCCAACTCACCCTCCCGTTTTACTGAGTTTATGCAAACTGTCTTTCGAGATGACATGTCCACAGACCATCATCATAGGAGGATTCTGCTCCGTAGCTTGTTCCTTGGACACAGGACAGGCGAATATGGAATGATACCTATTTTCTGGAGGTAGAGAAATCTCAATCTACATGGGGTGATCAGCGAAGAGCAACAGCAGGAGAGGGAAGAACGCTTACGGGTAACTCGTCCTTCTGACTCCACTCGCTCTTTCTCTCTCTCATTACCTTCCTTCCTTTCTCGATCCTCGCCAGAGCGTCCCCACCACCAAGGTCTCCGACGACTCTGAGGGGCACCTGTCGACTCATACCCAAACTAGCACAATATTCTTTGGCAAACAAGGGTTCCAGGTCAAAATGCAATTTTGGTGATGCCAGATCAGCGTATGCTGAAAGCTGAAGTTTTTCTAGGGGAAGGAATGCAACGCACGCCATGAGGCGCAACATTTCTTGTTGATGCTCTCGAAAGAATGGTTGCAGGCAGGTTCGGGCGTAGTGGATGGCGGAGAAAGGATCAGGTGGATGGGTAGACAGTAGCAAGCGGATATACTGTGAGCGATGGAGGTAGAACTCCAGAGGGGAAGATCGAACATTTAAGAAGTCTCGGTGGTCTCTGACCCAACTGGTACGTCATGTCAGAATATGAACACCAAGCCAGGGGACTTGGACGCACGCAAGGGCGGGGCCAATATCCTGTGTTCTTAGGGCTTTCAAGATCCGATGCAATTCTTCAAACTGCACACGAATTTCAGGAGATATTACTATGCTAGATTCCTGCGCTGATAATAAGCTCGAAGGAAAGCCGGCCACAAAACGCTCACATCCAGGAATGTTTCTGTGACCTCAAACTGACCTGTTCTCAAAAAGTGTAGAGCTATAGTACGCTCAAGTGCGGCAAAGGATTCTTTTGAACTGAAAAGATCGGAATAGGCTGGTAAAGGCGTCGGAAATCGCTAGGGTACATACGTTGAAGTCCCAGTTAACATGCTGTACTTTTGGCAGCTACAACCTACACACCTTGTCCAATGCTTTTCCAAACCGAGAAGTAGCAGAGTACACCTCTTTCTGTCTGTCGTCAATCTCCTTCTTGGCCGTTTCAATCCTCTGGGCGAGCGAGATAAACTGCTCAGGGCTGAGGTCACCTGTCTTCATTGCCTCCTTTGCTTGATATAACGTCTGGAGCATGTTGTCTAAAGTACTTGATATTGATATTGAAGGAGCTTTTGCATTTGCAAGCTTCTCAAGCTTGACCAATTCTTTGAGGGCGGCATCCATGTATACGGAAAGTCATAATGTGTGAGATTGCCGACTTACCCGGTGCAGCCCGGCAGCGGGCCGGTGCTCTTTCCCTCTCATGCCCTGCTTTCTCGTTGGCGATGAACAAGGGTACCTCAAATCCCTAGAGTATCGACATGAACCCTTTGCGGATGGCAAAAACTACAAGCTAACCACATTGTCTCAGCGGTCCACAGGGCAACAAAAAACATCTGTACAGAGAATGGCAGTGAACCCAGACCTTGGAGGCGCGAAAGCCGTACGTTTTTTATTTTACTATAACTTTCTGTTCAACAAACGAAGAGCAGGTCATTTCAGGTTACTCGGATGGGGCAGTAACACTATCCACGTTCCACGGAGATGACAGAACGTCGACTACAGAGGAGTGGAGGGATACCCGTTTTAAGCCGGGTAACTCATATGTTGGTCTTGCCACTAGCAAGAAGTGAGTTAATCTTTACATTCAGTCAACGCCTTGTCTGATAAAATCTTGAGTAATATTTATTCGTGTTCTTCGAATGGCGCATTGCAGCTTACAGCAGTTTCTGATCCTACATCGGAAACAACATCCACACATCAACGTACTTCATTACCCATGCGCCTGTTTGACTGGAAACTATCTCTAGATGCAACAACGTTTGCCTATGGAGGGGACGAAGTTGAGCTCTCGGTTTGGAACATGGAGACTGCCTTCCAAGTCCGTTCGGACGATCTAAATCGCTCTGCAGCAGCTTCCAAAAAGCGAAAGCGGAATAACGAGCTCTTTCCAGGCGAGATTTGGAGGGCCAAGAACGTGTGTTTTCAGTGAATTCACTGGGCACCATAATTATTCATACCGGAGTCTAGATCGCAAACGACTCTCTAGGCCTCCGACAACCCGTCAGAATTACTTCAATCGAATATCTCCTCACAAGCTCCTCTGCTCATCAAATTGTTACCGGAACACAACTTGGAGACGTCCACCGATACGATACAAGAATAGCTCGCCGTCCCGTGTCAGAATGGAAGGGCATAGGCAAAGTTGGAGGGGTGCAAGTTGTGAAAAGGGGATACTCAGAATAGTGAGTTTTCCCCCCATGAATCCTCCTCGCGAATAATTGCCCCTATCTAGTGAACTCTTCGTTTCGGATCGTGGAACAAATCTACTTTCTATTGATTTACGCAACGGACGAGTGTTGTACGGTTATAAAGGTCATCTTGAAAGAGTGTGATCCAGTGTAGCCATTGATTTTCTTCATTGACAGGACTTTCAGGGGCAGTAACTTCAATTGCCCCATCACCGAATCTAGTGGCCTCGACGGCTAACGATCGCTTTGCTCGCCTACACTCTACAACCCCTCCACCCAGTAGAGAGGGTCAAAATTTGGATCACAAGGGTACTGTACTTGAAAGAATTTATGTTACCACTGTGCCTACAGTTGTCATCTGGGACGAAACAGCCGATGAGAGTAAAGGTGTCGATACGACAGAAGAACAGGAAGATGAAGTTTGGAATGATATGGAACAAGTCAGCGAGACTGACACAGAGGAGATACGGTAGACTAAGCGTTAACATACAACATAACATAAGAGCTTGATATGCAGTCATCATTGCATTGCTCAGAAAAGTCCTATCTACGGTTTCCAATTTCACTTTTCCACGAATGGGCTTTTTCGAAACCGTTGGTGCCTACTTGGTCTGCAACCATTTCATTACGATCAACAGACACTCATGAAGTGAAAATCAGTACTCACAATCAATCAGAGTTTTCTGAATCTCTTCGCGAGTGGTCATGACGAAAGGTCCATATTGGAAAATAGTCTGATCCAGGGGTTCTCCTGCGACCTACAGATCCAGTACATCCATTAACATCTGTTCAGCGAATACTATTGTTTACCTGAATGACCCACCAGAATACATTCCGCACCCTCCCTCCCTGCTGTAATTTTAACACCAGTTTGACCCTCTTCTGCTGACAGAACGAGGGTGTGAAATGCCTCATTTGATCTCGTTTCGTTACCGACTGTAACTGTACCCTTCCAGACTAAGCACGAAGTGAGCCTTCTCCCTGTGCGCTTCAACAAAATTACTTACGATAGACGAAGGCAGTCCAACCGACAGCTACAGTAACCGTGAGAGGTTTCACTGCCGAACGCAAAGTAATAAGCTTACGGATGTCCTGAAAGACTGATCCTTGGCTCGTGAAGATGATGTGGAAATACCAACAGCCGCCGAGAGGTCTGACAGGTGACTCAACACCGTGACTTTTACCGCTGATTACCTTAATTTGAACAGGCCCATCAGCACCTTCAGGGAGAGCGGTTGGTATCCTGCATACAGCTAATATGAATATTGAAATCAATGGAAGAAGGTATTGTATACGTACTGCTCAGGACCAAGTTCCTGGTAGCTGGGTTCCTGTATGTAGACAATTTAAGGGCCATTCTTTGGCACGGGGAATCAATCTACCTACCACCATTTTGTACTGCATAGATAAATTGATCAGTCAAAAGATGTTTGTTGCCACTAGAAAGAATCCAACCTGTTTTGGGAGGTCAATCCAGAGTTGAAGTCCCCGAGGATCTGGTTTTCCTTTGGCGTGGACAGGCATCTCTGCATGGATAATACCTCGACCAGCACACATCCACTGAACGCCTCCTTGACCTAATCGAACTTAGCTCAGCGTAGACACAAGAGGATAGCACCTGTAAGCGTACTAATTGTGCCTTTGTGTCCTGCCGAATCTTCATGCTGACTTGACCTAAGAAGCATAAACGGTTTCCCTCTCCTGGTCATGTATCGAACCACCTACCCCTCGAGCATGTAGGTGACAGTCGCTTGCCCTCGATGAGGATGATCGGGAAATCCCTACCAAATGTTCAACAAGAATATAAAGCAAACGAAATGAGACGTACAGCTCCTTCAGCAACATGAAAGTAATCTAGCATGAGGAACGGACTCAGATTTCCGAGGGCCATAGAACCAATACTCCGTCGCACACGAGCCCCAACACCCTGACATAGATGAAACTGATTACAAAAACGAAAAGCAAACTATTCGGAAAATACCTCGGAAGTCTCGACGGCCAAGACTTTCTTGACAACGGAACGAGAAACAGAAGCCAGCGACATCCCCAATACTAGATATGATTGTGAGAAGTGAACGAGGGTCGAGCACGAGAGCGATGTAATTGCAAGAGAGTAACATTTCCCTGATCTCACAAGCTCCAAGTTTTAAGGACATCGGCTAGGTCGTAACATATCACTACTCCGAGTTCGACAAAAATGATGATTAAGGCCCTCAACTCGATTACACAAAAGATCTGACACATCCTACTTGGACTGTCCTCGATTTCCATGTTTGGATTTCCATGTTTGGGTCTTATATCACACAATGACACAGGAGTTAACGGCAAATGAATACCTCATGAATACCTCGTCGAATTTGCTGAGTCGTTCAGGACGTCATGAAATAGATGCAGCGATCAGAGAATAATTGGATCACATTCGATAGGGCTGCCCTCGGTATTCCCGCCGTAGTCGTATCACCGCGGAGTCAAATATGGTATATTATACCATGGGACAGTATCCTGTCAATGGTCAATATTAACCATCGAATATACTCTTTGCTCTTTTGCCTCCACAAATGTCAGAGTTTATGCCTGATCTCCTTTATGGCAATTCTTGCGAACTGAGTGAATGGGATTCCACTTGCAAATCGCTCCGCTTGTGCTACGGAAAAGCATCATTATTACGTGCTAATCCTGGGGCAATCATGGCTTACCGTAGCTTTCACGAAGATTAACGGCATCGAAATCATTGGTATCGTTCAGCCCCGCCTTGATAAGCTTTTTCGTGGCCAAAACAGCCGTGGAATCAAGGCCCTCAAGCTCAGACTTCAAAAGGTTCCGAACTTCCTCGTGGAATTTTTCCACCGACTGTTGCGGGAAGATTTTACTACGAGATCATGCTCTGTTAGGCAAGGTACCACCGATTTGAAGAATGCGAACTTGAGAAAGCCACAATCCAACAGTTCTTGGGCCTCTTTCTTCTTCCCCCAAATAAGCATTTCGTTGGCTTTTGCAATACCCACTGGACACTTGTCAGGGGAAAATGATAATTGCCATTGCCATGTGGACTCACTTCGATTGGCAAAGCTTGCACTAGCACCCCCTTCAGCAACAATCCCTGGGACATCCGTAAACCCCTCGCACGTCTACCAATAACTGCAACGTTAACCACTGACCCAAGAATGTGAATGGTGTGGATATCCACACGTTTGGCATGGCATATATGAAATCAAAGAGGCCTAAAAATGCTGTATTGACATGGTCAAAGGTCAATGTCGTTGTCAGGCATCTCGACGGCAATACCTGCAGCGATGCCTTGAGCAACACTGGATGAGTTCATGTCATTTAAGATTTTGGAAATCAACGCACCCATTACGGGTCCATTCAATGCGGCTACGAGAATTTTGCGGTGCGAGTATAACTGCAGGGTCATTATTGACGATGCATCTATGCAATGGTAAACTTACTGCTTTGCTGCAATCGAGTGTCGTGAGAGCGGTATTGTTTATGAGAGATCTCCTGACACTACCAAAGCTTTCTTGATCCTTCCTCGGAGCTTTGGGGAGGATACTCGTGCCCCTGGAATGCCATCAACATCAGAACTGATAGCCATCGGCATAGATGCATACGCGCAAAACCATTTGCCAGTGGCTAGAAATGAGCTCAGTACACGAATCAGTATACAGACTTGTAAGATAATACCCTGGAGGACAGTGACAATTACGTCGTCTTTCTCGTCTATCTCTCTCAATACCCTGGCCAAATCGTCATAATCTAAACGACTGTATTTAAGTTTAAGTAATAACTCTTTCGGGATTCTGCATACCTTCCGGCGTGAGTGCGTTCAAAGTGCCAGGCCGGTTGAGCTGAATAGTACCAATTCCTTCGCTGATATCGACAGTAATCCCAGTCATTGAGAATTACAAGTTCAGCGAACTCGAATGTTGAAGAGACCGGCGGAATCCGTGATTCACGGATTTCATGGGAACAAACGGGAACTAAAGAACCGGGTCCGGCTTACGTGGGTATCTAAACGACTACTAGTTCATCAAATCAACTCCATAGAGATAGAACCTTCTGTATGCTATTCCGCAACCTTTCATCTTTTCCTGTAGCCGACTGCAGCCTATTTGCCAACTTTACCAGGGTTGAGCGTACGGTCTCCTTGACCCTTGTGAGATCGCAGTCCGAAGTGTGTTTTGTAAGTTGCAACAACAATGAGCATACATTGATACGAACTTCCTGAGGATAATTTGTGGGATTATCGACGTTCCGAAGGATGAATACGAGCATATCTAGAGCATGTCGAGGAGTATTTAACTTTGGGCGAGCGGATGAGAGAGGAGAGGTAACAATGGGGGAGCTCACGTCGCTTGTTGGCGAAGCAGCGAGGGGCTCAATGGGAGAAGCTACATTATCAGGAACCGCGGGTTTGCTCAATGCCCTCAGAACCAGCTGACCTGCAGAATAATGATCAGTGATGTCATCGGTAAGAATCACAACGGCACATACTTCCGTAGGAATGCATCGAAAGAAGTGTCAGGGCCAAAATGCACTCGTTGGTAAGAATAGGGTAGCGGCCACTGCAGACAAGGAGTGTTGCCAAGATATCAGCTGAATCCTGAGTCAGTACAAGTCGTGTAGCTATTTCTCGGTTTCTTTGCCGTTCTTGTGAGGGAGGTTGACTGGATGCCTCCACTGCCCATAACGATCTGATCACATTGACCAGTACTCGAGTACCTTCACTCTTGATGGGGACGGAATCAGTCCGCCTAACCAGAGCAAGGATTTGTTCAAGGCCAGAGGGAGATGAAGAATCAGAACCTGGTATGGTTAAGGCAAATGTATGTTCAACTGCGCGAGAGTAAATAAATGTAATAGAGGTGTAAATAGAGTACGTACTGTCAATACTACAAAGATGCCTTACCACCCCAATTGCATTCAGCTGCACGATATCAGCCATCCTATCTGACCTCTCATTCCAGACACCACTTTCTTGAAGTTGCCAGATGACTCCATTTCTGCTTAAAGCATCTTGAATCGTGGGCGAAGGGCCAGCAGACTGGATTAAGTTCTTCAAAAGACCAAGTACCGAGTGTTTGAGCTTAAGATCTGTCTTTGGAGACAGGAGAAAGGGCGATGCGAGCGTTGATGTAAGTGAATATGGAGGTGCCAAAAGGGTTGTCGCACATGAACCTGGATTACATGCTATGAAATACTTGATCACAAATCTGTTAAAACTTACTGAGGCGACACACGTTGCCCAACGATAAACAAGCAACAATAATCAGGTCGTCTCTCGGAATTTGTTCCGTCATGTCGTTGACTTGTTTAACATAAGACCTTATCCAATTGACCATCCTGGAGACAAAGCGGCCTCCTGGTTGCTCCACAGCTGATTCTTCCCAAAGAACTTCCAGATTTTTTTCCTCCCCAGCGACCTCTACAATGGCTTTAACTAGAGCAGCCTTGCAAGTGCCGAATTCTTTTTCCTTGCATGTTCGCTCCCTGTCATCAATAAGCTCGGGAATACTCCAAGTTAGAGGGTAATCGCCTGATTCGACAAAATCAAGGATAGCTGATAAATATGAATTACCAGAATATTCAGCGGGAAAGAAATGGCCTCGGGCTAGTGCGATTCGGATGTCCTCGACATCCAATGACAGAGACTCGATCAGGGTGCAGGCGTCTTTAAGAGCATCAAAATCACTCTCGACAAGAGCAGCGAGAGTCGGAGATCCGGTGAAGGGATAACTGGTAGGAGATTCGAAGGGGGGAGTAAATGCCAAGAGAGGCGGTATCAGTAAAGATAGAACATCAATGGTGAATATTTGCACAGCTAGAAATCATAAGAAGGTTGAAATGATATCCTTTCAATCTGAGCACACCTTCGTCGTTGACATTTCTCAGCTCCGAAACAAGCCTCCAACCCCAACTGGAAACTATACTGCGCAAGGACCACTCTTCCTCGACGGCTTTCTGAGAATCCTCTGAAATCCCAATCCAAGAACCAGGCTTATAGATCTGCGCTACAAGCCTGAGGGTAGTCTGAGCGGCTTCGAGTGAGTTAAGTCTGCTCTTGATCTCGTCTACAATCATCAACATCATAGTAATGGTCCACTGGTTGAATGGTCCATACCACAGTCCAAGCTCGCATTTAGGAGGGCCCCAAGGATTGTCCGAATCAGTTTAAATTCGAACACAGTGAGTTGGGTTTGTAGACCAGAGGGCTGGATCCTCTCGTTGTATGCTTCCAATAGAGATAGTATAATCTGTATAACGTTGGCTTCTAAAAGATGCAAACGGTTTTCATCTGTAATTGTTTCAGTTAACTGCAAGTTGGCAATGTACCTCAGAACTTACTATTGTCAATGCAAAAATTTGCTGACACGCGAATCAGTTCGAGAGCAGCGGCAGCCCTAGTACCTGTCGGGACCGGCGCATCTCTCAAGGCCATAGTTAGAAGCAACCTGATGCTCCGGGGGAGACTTGTCTGACCCAGAACGGTATGATTATCCGCTATGGATAGGTAAGATTTCTTCACATAGTGTATAGCGGCAGACAAGTATCAACCTGATCCGTCCTTAGAGCGAAGGGAATTGGCGAGGAGCTCAGAAGTTGACTGGACTTGATCCCAGAACTGCTCGGCGTTTTGTTGGGCGTCCTTGGAGCTAAGATCATGAAGAGTCCGTGCAAGAGTAGATACATCTGTCATGGTAACTGAATTGCAAACACGGGATAAGCTGATGGGCTGAGGTAAAAGGGGATTACACTGTAATCGCTAAAGTATACAAAGTTAAGGTGCTGCACTAGCTAGTGGCGGTGCAATCGATTGATCAGTCAATTAGTCAACTACTTCCCCTACTTATAAAATGGCCAGGAAAAGCAAAGCAAAGTCTAAGCACACGATGAACGCACCGGATATCAGTCCTATGACTGTTTCAGATGACGATGATGATCTCATGAACGATCTCCTGTCACAACTGGACTCGAGAGACCAAGCTGTGAAAGAGGAATCCCCCACTATATTGAATGAGATGCAACTGGAAGATCAGGTAAACGAACTGGAAGCAAAGTCGAAGCGGACAGCAAAAGACCGGTTTCAAGCACGACGGGTTAGCTTTGTTTAAGCTTCCATTCATTATTGACTGATCAAACTGAAGGTTCAAGGCTAGGAGAACGGCTGCCCTGGTTCACAACATTGCACAGACTAACGTGAATAATCAAGCCTTGTTTGAAAGGGAAGCAAAAGATGAAGAAGAAAGTATCAATCGTCAGTGTCGACAGTATGGACGTCAGCTATATCAGGTCAACCCAAGATGTTTTATAGCCTCATCGAATGCCTAATATTGTATAGATCGATGCGGATGGGCATTGTCTTTATTCCGCCATCGCTGACCAACTAGTGGTTTTGGGGAAATTATCACGCTCACAGGCGACCTATACCACTATGCGAGCAGTTGCTGCCAGTTACATCAAGGCCCATCCTGACGATTTCCTTCCTTTCCTACCCACTACGGAGGATCCTGTTGAATGCTCAGGTTTGATGACATCCGAGCAATTTCGGGAATATTGTGACTCTGTTCAGAATACGGCTGTCTGGGGAGGGGAGCCCGAAATCCAAGCTCTCAGTCGGGCCTTGAACACTCCTATCTATGTTGTACAGGCGGGTATACCACCGGTTGTCGTACATGATCCGTCGGATAATGTTAGTACCGACGGTATGCTAAGTCAAGATGGCGTTTGGATCAGTTATCACAAGAAGTTGTATGGGCTCGGAGAGGTGACTATCCCTGTTCAAAAATAAGTTTTAGAATCTGATTTATTTATTGGGCAGCACTATAACTCCCTACGACTTACATCCTAGCTATTGAATTATTAAATGGAGTATATAATTTTTTCGTGTTGTACAGTCCGGAGAACGATACAGTGACACTAACGCCTTTAAAGCCCAATTGATCAAAATAACAAATCTTCATCGACGTCCCTCTGCTTGATGGTTGCAGCAATTGGTTGCGGCAGATCAGTCAAATAATCCCTGAACGCATCTCCGAGACTCGAATATGGATCGTCGAGTTTTGGTTGATTAGAAATATCTTCATGGTTAGATCCTACTCCGTAGTCTTGATCGTCGCCATCGGTGGTTTCCTCAGGCTGAGGGAGGGGCTTAGATATTGAAGAAACAGGCGGTAGATCCCTTTTCTGTGCACCAGGTTCCTGGGGACCAGGGCCAGTCACGACAATTGGCATGTCTGGCAGTTGAGACCGAGGGAGGGTTGCCATAACTGCCCGCGAGTGCGGGTTGAGAGCTGGGCTATCCACGAGAGCCTTTCCTACGGCATTTCGAATGAAAGTCTACAAGAGACATCGAACTTAGTCCTTCTGAAGGTAAATTTGGTACACTCACTTCAGGGTTTTTGTGATATATACTGCTTATAGTCCCAGTATGTAGAAGCAGTTGGTCCAGCGCACCTTTATCCATTCTATCTGAGTCAGTAGTGATAGGAGGCTTCTCAGCTAAAACAATCTCTCTTGCGACGGATGGATTGATGGCAAGCATCCTCCAATACATGAATCCCCTGTCCCTCAGATCAGGATTATCCACGTCTTCCGTCGCCCACTTCAAGACTTTGTGAACAAGTTCTTTGGCAGACTCAGAGTTTGACTTGTAAACAAACAATTTTACAGCCGCCGTTAGCAAGGCTAACTGTACCTATCAATGGATGTCAAATGGCTTCAAAATATTGAACCGCTGGAGACGAACCTCAGCAGCCTCACTCAAAAACCCATCTAATAGGACATCGATTAGTTCGTCAGCGTTGTCAATTCTGTTCGCAAAATGTCCCAGAATCCAAATCATCGCCGCCTTGGATTCTGGCTCATCGATTAAGTCCATGTGACTACAGAGCGCCGGTATGATTCCTTCATATTTTCCTGGATACCTTCGGAAGATATCCCTGATGACAATGATAGCCTCTTGAACCACATAAGACACTTTGGTGTCAAGCAGGTTCAGTAAGGCCTCAATACTTTTATCTGCCGCTGGTTCGACTTTGATGGCCAAGCGGCCAATAGATCGTACTGCTTTGCGGACGAAGTCGATATCAACTTCTGTCGCGTATCTATTTTCACTTTTTGAGTGGAAGAATGTTGGCTAGGCACAAATGTGAACTGACTCCTGTAATTCTGCAAGAACCTCATTCGCGTTCTCTGCTCGAGCCAATCTATACATAATCTCCAGTTTCGCCAACTTTACATAGATTGGGTCATTGTACTTGCAGAAGAAGACTTTGACGTCATTCTTCAGCACGGCAGGTCGGCGTTGAATTATCAACAAAATATTCCTCAGGGCTACGTATTGAACCTCTGGACCGGATGATAATAGAGTAACTGAGATGAGGGTGATGAACAAGGAATTACAACTGCTCCAAAAGTATCTGAATACACACCGAGTGGAGGTCCCATCTTCCGGCAACATAACTCGATTAATTTCCGATTTTCCATGTAATTCATCAGATATAGGAGAGCTTTGATAGTAGTTAAAACAACTGCAGAGTTTGCGTGCTGTAACTGAACTACTATCCGTTCTGCCATCTGTTCTGCGTCTGCGTGGCATTCCGGAACATAGCGTAGCAAGGAGTCCAGTATATATATCTGGCCCCATCTTTCAAAGGTGAGCCAACTGCAGCAATCAGCCAGGATACGACGTACTCCGAGCTCTCCCCAAGTGCATAGAGGAGCTTATTGGCGATAGCAATATTGAGCCTGAAAATAACGCCGTCTTGTCGATCACCAATCTCAGAGAGAGCCGCTACAGCATTTGCTACGACCGTTGCATTGCTGTCCATCATGAGATCTCGAAGCATTTCAACAAAGCCTCCCTTCTCCGCTTTCCGTGGGTCGGCAGCATAAAGCTTAGCTACACATATCGCAGCTGTCTTCCGAACGTACGCATCGCGATCCTTGAGACAGTGCCGCAGGTTTTCTGTGAGTGACTCAGTCACGACAGGGATTGGGATATAGGACATTGTGCGTATCGCCAGAGCACGAATAAGTGGATTCCTATCGTTTACATCCTGTAATCCTATCAGATTATGAGTTCAACACGGCTCTGATGTCCTTACTTGAAGAAATTGTGGTATGACGAGATGGATCTGGTTTGGTTTCGACCGCCCATAACTAATGAGGTACAGGTACACCACTGATTTTCCCTAAGAATCTTCAGACGTTGCCTGATCGACATAGAGGCTCACTTTTCTTGATTTCCAGCAAGGGTGTTCCGAGGCACTGGACTACGTCGATGAACAGAGGAGACACTGGAGAGAGAAAGTATATATGGATCTATTCAGCGTATGCATTTCGGTGCTCACTGTCGTTTCCCATCGTCATGTTAGCTACAATTCTTTTCAGAACCGTCTTTCGCTTGACGAATTTCTTGTCCTTAGCCTCGGCAGCCTGCAACTCGTTACGAAGCTCCTACAGGGAAAATCGTCAAAATAGCCAAACATTGAAACAGGTAATGTACCTCAATCTTGCCCCTTTGGAAGAATTTGGCATCCTGACCTGGTTGAGCCATTACCAGTTCAGTTCCCAGGGACCGAAGTCAAATGAGAATGAGATGCGTGGGTATCATATCTGATGGCCGGATAATATTTACAGACTCCATATTAGCTGCAT
>Ga0157363_1004237_pt1 | contig 13184 bp, 10 predicted proteins | sample AttsexASBM1_FD_111477 | JGI IMG/M metagenome (GOLD analysis project Ga0157363, IMG submission 111477) | Fungus gardens microbial communities from leaf cutter ant in Ribeirão Preto, State of São Paulo, Brazil - Atta sexdens ASBM1 | ecosystem: Host-associated > Fungi > Mycelium > Unclassified ...
ATATATAATTATATAAGAAATATTTTTTCCCGAGATCTTATCCAACAATAAAAATTGTTATTGCGATGGAGATTTGTATGAAAAAATATTCAGATATATAGTGCGAATAAAGATGAGATATACAAGCGCGAGCAATGAACTTTTCTGAATATGTGTTTGTTTTTTTCACTAGTAGTACAATTCATAGAATTGTAAAATACGCGTTTTCTTCTTTTCAATTTCATTCGTGTAAAATTATTCGAATGCGTCAATCGATGTCGCAAAAAAATCATATCTAGTTTATCTTCGCCACACGACGATTCATACGACACGTGACGTGTTACAATTAAGACCAATTAGAAAAGTTTATTGCTTATCTCGTTTGTATATCATATCTTTACTATTACACCTTGTACTTAGACGTTATTTTATAAAAAAATCTTTATCGCAATAGCAATCTTTATCATGTACCTAATAATAAATTATTATATATACCTAATAATTTTCCAGTGTATTAATGCGATTATTAGTACATTTTATAATTAAATATGATAAAGAAAGTCAAGATCGGTCAAATTTTGGATGTTAATAATACATTATATATATTTTGTATTAAATCAATTTATTCCAGATATAATGATTTTATAATTATTTTAGAATTAATATGTTGTAAAGGATAAATTTGAATATAAAATATACAAATGTGCATTACAAATAAATACTTGGAGTGATAAGATAGATATTTATTGATACAAAATCTTCTCCAGCAATAATCAAGTTAAATATCGAAATAAAAGTATAATAATAGTGTAAATTTTTTTTTTTAAATCTTGATTTTTTGTAAATAGAGGAGCATTGGACGTTACATTTACTGTAAATGTTTTGGTCATCAATCTTATTAAAGTAAGAAAGTGTAAATGTTATTAGTATATTTTTTCATTTGAAAAAAAAACGATCAACAAAATTAAGATGTAAATACAATTTTGTCATTTATGTCGATAACACTTTAATAAAGTGATAATCATCACTGCGGAAGATATCACATTATTCGTGAGAAAGCTGCATAGCTGTAATTTGCCATTACATCAACTATAATTTAAAATAATTCAGGTGTGGTGAGTAAATGCTTTTCAATACTGAGTAGCTCTCGATGAACAATGTGGGCGTTTACAATTTGCATATGAACTTATTATAAAATTAATTTTCATATCGTTACACCTCAAGGTAACAATCGACGGGAAATCTATCTATAATCGTCTTAATAATACAGATAAATCAAACGCTTATATAAAGAGTAAGAGAAGGAACATACAAAATGATTTATAAAAATAAACGTAACATTAAATAACATCGCAATGGAAAATCGTAAATATTTGGCCAATATCGGCGAGCACATAAATTAATCGAATTCGCTAAAGTCGCCTATATTGATAAAGTACGCAATAACATATCTAATTTTCTTAACATTTTGCATCAAGTGATGCACATAATATACAATTTCATCCCCGATAAAAAATTTCTTATGCATGAATAAATATGTATAAACATACATAAACACGCATAAATATTCATAAACATGTATAATTATATATGAAATATGTCCATACATATTCATACTTTTTTCTTTCGTAAAATTACTTTTTAGTGTAATTGAAATAATAATTAATTAGAAAAAAATCAAGTTTGAAGAAATGTAAAAAAATTATTTATGTATAATTATATATAAAATTATGCATAATATTATGAGCAAATTTGTTTCCATTTTCCCAAACTCGTTTTTTTCTAAAACAAACAATGCGGAAATTATCCTTTTAATTATTTTTTGTGTTTTTCACATTATTATTATTATTTCTATTACACTAAAAAGTAATTTTACAAAAGAAAGAAGGATGTATGAACATAATTATATATATGGACATATATAATTATACATGTTTATGAATTTTTATCCGTGTTTATGTATATTTATACATATTCATGCATAAACAATTTTTTACTGGGATCCACATTAAGTGCAGCTATCTTCACCTATACAAAATTTTCTATGCATTTTTTAATCGAAGTAAACATTTATCTTTCATAAAATTTATTTTTTATCATTCAATGATTATTTGTATAATGTGAACTAACTTTATTGTAAACTGTATATTCCTCGCTTACATGTATTTTTATACATTTTTATTGAAACTTCAACGACAAATAAAGTATAATGGACTAAGAATACACATAAATTAAGCATTTGTAGCATTTGTAACATTTGTATTCCTTTATTCATAAAATTAATTGATTATAAAAAAAAAAATAAATAAAAATAAAAAAATTAATTTATATAATTCATGACTTTATTCTCCTTCACAAAATATGTTTATACAAATACATAAATTTAAAATGGCCGCGTCTTTGCGTCAAAATGATAGAAAGTTTGCGGTACTTTATCATTACTAGTGATTTTTGAGAATCTTCAGCATAGCAGAGACATCTGTGCAATAAGTTAAGATTTTGAATGTAATAAGTATTGGTAGGTACTGATGAGATTATATCTCTCGCGTGTAGATGGCGCTAAATTCATCCATGTCGATAGATTTGAAATGCCGTAGCCGCGCTCTCGGTCAGTTGCCAAATGTGTGGTAATAAATGTAATATATTTGAGTCGGCCGATTTGTTCACATTTTTCGCGATTTTTGTATAAGAGTGAATATTGCGCGGAATAAACAATCGCGAATCGCCATTCGACCGTTTGTCACGTATGTGACATCTTCGTCAATCGTCAATTACGGTGTGCGCTAATATCGCAGTTTTATTAAAAGTAAGTAGTTCATGTAATGTTTCGGCTTGAAGAATCGCCATGATGCTCTGACAGAATTTGAATTCGAGACTAATTACGAAATCGCGTTGTATCTGAGAAAGCGTTTTTTTTCTCATTGCTCAGTATTTTTGACGAAACGTTGATACGCAGAAATATATCTTACTATAGTTGCTCAGAAAAAAACAATCGCGAGTATTCGGAATATTTTTCGCGGAATATTTTAGACGTTCGATGTAATGTATTAAACGTCGTTGTTTGTGCGCGTATAATTTCGGTATCGATATCTGTGATCGACGTGCTATCTTCTCCTAGAATTGATTGAAATGATCTTCCTGTTGTATCTTTTATTGAAGTAACAAAGATGCAGCTATTATCAAGTATGTATTACATATAGAATAATATATATATTATATAGGATATAGCCGAGCTTTCTCGTTCATTTCTTGCTGTAATGTTTATGTATATGTTTTTGAACAGAATGTGGGAATATTTAAAGAGTGTGCTCTTAAGGAGCAATCATGATTGTATAATGTAATCGTAAGCACGTTACTGCAAAGAAATATTATTTGTCGTCATAAATTTTCATGAGTTTAAAGTTGAAACAAAATACTCCTATATATTTCGCAACTCTTTATAATTAATTATATACATACATGTATATATACATGTATGTATATAATTAATTATAAATACACACACACACACACACACACACACACACCTCTCCCCATATATAAAATTTTTTATTTGAATAATGGTAACAATGATAAGAGATAAAATAGCGAAGATATCATTTTCTGATCTCGCATTGCTTTGCATATCAATAGAATGTTATTGGAAATTATACTATATCAAAAGTTTTTAAAAAATAAAATATAATTACTTTTATTTTCTAAAACTCTCATATTAATAATAAAGTTATTATTTATAATTAATTTAAAGTTGTAACTGTTAAACGCATAATTTTTTATTTTTAATGGAATTGAAGAAAAATTATTTTTTAATTATAATATTAAAATAATTATAATATTTTTTTTAGTAATATTTTGTTTAAATTTGAGTTCAAATATATTTATTAACTTTTTCTACATTACCAACAATCGAGTTTAGGAAGTTTTATTTATTTAACACTGAATTTTCAATAATCGGTATTTTGCCAACGTCATGAGATAACTACAGAAGATAAATTAGAAGAAAACTTTATAAATAAAAGAAATGTAATAATGGTAATTATAATGTTATATAATATCAAATTATTTAAAAATTTCAAGCACATTACAGTAATAATTAATAATTCAAAACATAGAAATAAAGTTTGGAAAATATGTAAATATTAATTAAAGTATTATAATTAAACTATTAAAAAAATGTTATTTACAATTTATATTAATATGAATAAGAACAATAAATATTTGTACATATATTATTATTTATTGGATTGTCCGGAAAGTTCGTGCCGATATTGAAGGAAAATTGAAATGCAGAAAATTTAAATTTTAGTATACATTTATTAAATTATATGGGTTAGTTGGCACGAACTTTCCGGATAACCCAATATTATATATTATCATTTATAGGTAACAAATCAGAAATTTATTTTATTATCGATTAAAGACATATGTAGAGCAGCAACATTATTATTACATATTATTATTTTCAATATTCGAGACATTTTGTAAATCATAATGTGGTATTTTTTATTGTCTCATCTTTTTTGAACAATCTAATCTTTTATTAAAATTGATAATATTATTTTGTCAATAATATTTTAATATTTGATAATTTGTAATATTATTAAAAATAGAAAGGACCTCATATATGAATACATCATCTAAGAGAATCCTTTAAATGTGTGTGTAATACGAGTAATATTGCTTTTAAAAAATTTCCAAATAAGAAAATATTTATGTGTAATATTTTTTATCAAAGCTGTATTTAACGCTATTATATTACAGAATGTTTCTCTGATTGCTAATTATATCTTGTTTATTTATCTCTTTAATGGATATATGTTTAAACGAGGAAAAAGAGTAATTCGTGGAAACAAATGATTGGAAATTATTTTTTCCGATGTTATTATTTAACAAAATTATCTAAATAATGTACATAATACAATTATCAAGTAGTATACACGATACAATAATCAAATGATAGGACATTTATGTATTGCATAATTACATAAGTTTATTGGATTCCTGATGAACGATAATTGCCAAATTTTGTTAAACTGGTTTTTTCTTCAATGTATATTATATACTGACTAGTCAAAAGATGTGATGATATTATAATACGAGAGAAGAAAGTATTATATTTCGTTGCTACTTTGACATCTCCAGGAAAGAATGTCTTGCGACATTGTTTGCTTCATTCTATAATCAAGAAAAATACATATTTGGATACATTACAATCAATTTACTTCAATTTATGCAACAGTAATTACAAAATATTTTTTTCTCAAACATTTTTATATTATTTATATATTTTATATTATTTATAATATTTTTATATTATTATATTACATGCAGAGTAGAATATTCTTCAAAATAAAAAAATAAGAAAAGAATAAAAATGTGTTTATCCAGAAATGTTATGAGATCTATTTACCTCCTGCAAGGAAGTCACTAAAATCTTTCTGCATCCTCCGTTACGAGCAGGCTTATAACCCGGCGGACATTTCGGCTGTACCCGGTTCCTTGTAGGGAAAGTCAGTGGCCGTCCCTCGCACGCAAATACTAACATTATCGTCGCGAGAATCAGTAGAATTAAACGGGCGGGTGCCATTATTATGGACGATATTGAATCTCCTGATCACTTTCTCGAATTTCAAATTAAGAAGACAAAATCAGACAGATTGGCGTCAAGTTTCTCTCCTTTTCCTTACATACGCGCTTGCAACATCAATATGCTAATAACTGGCTGCTACAACGATGGCGCATGTATTTATATACAACTTAGGCTCATCAATGTGGTTTTCCGTCTCCGTCATAGTTAATTAGTGGTCAAAATCATATCCTGATTGCTTACGCAAGAGCATTAACTTGAAACTTCCGCACGATAATAAATTATTGTAATGATGTGCGCTATGCACATTCTGGATTTTATGCACACATTATCAATAAATCTTTTTTTATGACTCAGCGAAGATGTAGGCGATAGAAAAAAACTATAATACAAATCTGTGTGTTTAAAGTATTTTATTTATCTTACTCATGTTGTGATATCTATAGGTATATAACAGTTTTACATATTCACATATACCTGTCTATGCATGAATATTTTAATTATTTATCTTATGTTTTCTATATTTTATTTAAGGAAAAAGAATTATGTAAACAATTACATCATTTAGACCCGACAATTACATTATTTGCACCAACATTACTTTGATTTTAAGCGAGGCTTAAAACTCTTTTTGTCTCTGTCTCTTTTTGACTTAAAAATGAGACAGATAGAGTTTTAAGTCTCACTTAAAATCAAAATGTCATTGGTGCAACCTTGTATATATGATTAATAATCTTCTATATATTTGTGTGCGTGTGTGTTCCAAAAGAAATATAACTAATTTAATTTGATTTTATGAATATAATAAAAATATTCTATTTATTCCTTAATTTAAGTATATAAAAATTTAATACTCTATATTCTCACTTTGAATTTAATTGTTGTTATGCTTCATATAAAATGATAGCCTATTTCTTGTTTAGGGATAAATATACTTTATCCCAAATAATTTAATTTAGTCATAGTCTGTACATCTTAATTGCATTTCGAATGAAATTTATGATTGCCGATTCGATTCGATAAACTATAGATCTTACATAAATCATTAATTAAATACATCTCTCTCTCTCTCTCTCTCTCTTTAATTTTCTATAATTTTCATAAACCTACAGCAATGCCTATTAGATATTTATTGCCAATGATTAGAATAATATTCTTATTTCCTCTTTAATCCTGTTAAGTCTTCTCTTTCCCAGGGATGTTTTCTTTCGTAAACAGGAATGGTCCAACTGTCTGCAACAAAAACCACAATCTTATTTATTTTGATCTGTTTTACGCAGAGTTTTACATATAAGTTTTACACATCTCTCTATGGTTGGAAATAAGAGCTATATGATGTACGCAGAAATAGAATAGCCGCTATAAATAAAGATCTGAGCAATTTATTGCATATTTAAGTTTGACATGAGTATAAAAGGGATCGATACGAGGTGACGATTGTGTACGCATTTGATAGACGAGTAGGCTGGAATAGTTGATGAGTTGTACCAACTTCCGGCAAAGAAAATCAACCTTAAAGCGTTACATTTCGTCAGAATAAGTTTACGTCATGCTATAATCAACTAGGCATAAATGTGAACGTGTTTGACGTCAGAGCATTGTAGAAATCAAGCATTATTGGCGGACGTATATAAAATAAGAATGATGAGTTATATCTAATGTATACAATTTTATGTATACATAGTATTTGTCGTTGATTACATACTGTGTAACATTTATAAAAATATTATTACTTGCTTATTTATTTATATATTTATTTATAATAATAGAATATGCGCTGACAATAAGTCTTTATTGACAACTTATTTGAATTGATTTTCCAATAAAAATTTTTATTGAAAAGATACATTTATAAACATAAGCGCAATAAATTTTGGAGTAATACTTCAAAAAGTGAAACATCAGCAATATAGTGCTGTTTATAAATCTACACTGAAAAGATGGTTTTGTTGAAGTAGAAATTTAGTTGGATATAGAGTTGAAAATAATTTTGTTTGGACCTTCTCAAAATAACTATGTTAAGATTGGTTGCTAGTATGTTAAAATTTTTTGTTATTAATGTTTAAGCGTTTTATATAATTATTTTAATAATCCAACAAAATTATTTTCAGTTCTATAGTTACAATTAAATTTTTAATACATTAGCAAAACTGTTCCTTTTGTGTAGACCTTAATAAAAATTAAATAATAAATAACATAATAAATAGAAAAGTTACACGATAGTAAGTAGACATTTCAGATTGTACGATCATTGAAGAATAGAAATAATATTGTATATTGCTTGCGTCGTTGCAAATGTGCGACGCAGTAATTGATGCTTTATTTGTAATGAAGAAAGTTTCTGCTCCTTAAAAAGTCCCTTACCTAAAAGAGGTTTCGACAGCGATTTCCAACTTTGACTTTGTCCGGTGGACATTGTATAGGAACATTAATTATTGATCCAGCTTCGATTTTGTAACTATCGAAACGCAAAAAATGCTTTTCTTCTCGCGAGGCGCTCTTGTCGGTCGAGTGCGTACTCGACGTTAAGGTGAAAAATAACACTAATACGAACGTTACAGCCAATAAAAGCTTCATAGTTGCGTACATGACTGTAGTATACAGTGTGCAATCAACGACTGAAGCCTGTCCAGATCTCGCCTCTCAGTAACTTATCCTGCGCTCGCGTCGCGTCGTTTTCAATCTGTTGGAATTAATTGTATATTTGCATGATTCTCATGGATAACTTTTTCTTGATTGTAATCACTTTTTCAAGAATTTAAACGTATATATCATTCGAGATATCTCACGCAATACGTAATCACGCGTAATCTTTACATACCTCGAAGAGGCGTCAGGCGATTACCGATAGAAAATTGCCGATGTAGACAGTTATCTTCGAATCAAATGCAACACAATACGAATAACGACACTTTGTTGCGTACGAGTGCTTGTGCTTCAAAAATACGTGGTCCAAAATAGTTATCTCTGTTTATTTATGATAAAATTCGTTAATCACGACACGAAGCGTTTCGTTTTAAATTTTATCAGGCGGATGATGCTTCATCGCGTTGGAACGCGAGAGATACGAAGCTTATTATTAGATTCGGCACGTCTCGACGGCTGACTCGTATATATATCTTGCATTTTCCACAAGAAAATCATTCGCTAAGGAGTGAACACGATTGAGAAACTAGCGACGATTGATATCTATTCTCTGTCTGCCACCACCGCCATCGTCGCTGCCTTCTCGAAATGAACACAAATAAATCACTAGGAAACGGACGAGCGGGTTAATTAAAATCGACCTTGTACGCAAACCGGCTTAAAAGACATCTTTATCTGCGACGAGAGACGACAGTCGGGGGCCTTATCAGCCCGGCGTGTCCAGAATTTTTCATTGATTCGAGATTGCGATATCGAGAATTGCATGATGAAATCTTGAACTTTATTTGGACGAGTCACCGATATAAAATCGATCTGCTGAAAGTACGTGTACCGAGGTTAATGGCCCGTTTGTTGAACGATTTTAAAAAATTAGTCTAAAAAATAATATACAGTGTTTCTGTATATATAAGAAAGATGTACAAATTGATGCATTGGATTCAAATTATTGATTTTAAAAGAGATGTATTAAGCGCAAAAGTTTGTTTTGCTACATCGTTTTGAACATTCTTGATAATCCCCAGTGGAACTTTCGATAGTGATGAATCATATTTATTGCTGAACACGATTATCGTGCGTGATAATATACAATATTTTTAAATTTAAACTTGTTTTTCTCGAGAATTAATTAATTTAAAAAATGTACTGTAAACAGGAAGAATAAAATTAAATAATCATTAATAAAGTGCCTAATATTTTGGTTATATCTTAACGGATAGCGAAAAAATAAATAATCAGATTCCGCAGGAAATAATTAGAATTACATATCATACAAAAGATTAGATATTGATTCGTGATAATAGACAAAGAAAGAACGGTTTTCCTAAAGCATCTAAAAGTTAACAATACAGATGAAAACGATTTTGTAAGTCTATCAAAATAATCATGTAAGACGATTAAATTGATTACTTATAGAAAAGAACTTTTAAGCCGTAAGAAATTGGTTAATTACAGTCGAATTACAGTCGCGAGGAGAATAATTGACTATGATTCGTCCATTTTTATGGCTTAAGGTTTAAAAAACTCTATTGCAGATCCGGATTTATGCTTGAACGTTCTGTATATACCTAATCGTTTTAATAATAGTCCAATAATATTATTTTCAGATCCGTATCAAGTTAAATTTTTAGATACTTTGACAAAATCTTTCTTTAGCATTTAAAAGGAATGTACCTTGCGTATTTACCAAAACAACAAGCTTCACCACACTTGTCTACATTTGCCACGCCGATCGGCTTGCTGACCCGGTTGACAGACTTTGTTCCTTCGTGGTACGAATATTATTCTTCCTTGTACCGTGACTTCCGGGGATGCCGTTGATGTAGCACTGTCATTTCCGTTTTTAACATTTAAAACTTGCGAGGAGTTTTGCGGTCGTATCAATTTGTCGATGGACATCGCGATGTTCGAGAAGGACCAACATTCACCGAGGCTCACAGAGAGAATCACGAGTACAAGAATCGTGTAAAATGTACGCATCCTTCTCAACTAATACCGGGCGACTAACAACTGTGCCATGCACGGTGTGTAACCCCGCTTAAACATTAATGGTTATAGCTCGATAACCTGATGACACTTATGATTCCAAGAGAGAAGCGCGTTTCTTTCGCTATTCAGAAAAATTTCAGAGTCAGTATTGAACTCGAATGTTCGGCGTATCGTAATTGCACGGTAATTTTGTCGTAAAGTTCCGTCAGAAATCGTGTACTAAATGGAAGTCGTGCATAGCTGTGACGGTATGAAAATTATGCGTTGCTTTTATATTTCAGAAGTTACGAAGTCAAGTATATACGCATTCTATTTCGTCGCGAGTGTTTTCGATAACCTTTGATGACACTTTTTATAGTGATAAAATCATCTCTAATGCTGAATACAGCATAATATTATAAGAGTGAGATATAATCTAAATGTCGCAATTATAACAATTTTTCTTACGTTAATTTAATACGTCGCAAAAGTAATAATATACCAATCACTTGAATATCAGTTCACAAAATCACTCGAATTATCGAATAAAAGTGTTGAAGTTCGATGTAATAATAGAATAGAACAGTACAGAAACAAGTGGTCATATAGCAATGAGACCATTGTGAAATGAGTAATTAAACAAAAAAATCAAGTGTTATATTAAATTAATTGAATGTCAAAAAACATAAACGATATGTATACAGTAAATTTAATAAGTCCAGTGAATCAATAAATTATAATTTACGTATGTAAAAATAGTCGGACACAATTAATGATCATATCAGAACAAATGTTAAGACAACAATGACAGTGCGAAATTCTAATTGTAAGAATTAGAAAAAGATGAAGAATTGCGTCGAAATTAAAATTAAACTATATTAGTAGAAACGGATATTAATCGCTTCCTAGATTAATCTTTTATTATAATTCTTCGTTTAAAGTTAAAATATTATTTCAGTCAATTCATAGCGAATAAATTTATAATCTGTAACTATTTATAATTATATACTATATACTATAATTATATACTATTTATAATTATTAAAGCTGGTTGGTATTTCTGAATTATTTTACATTAAAATTTCCATAGATAATTTTTATAACTTTTTTGTTTTACGTCATTTTGATGACATACTGAAATAATGTCAGCCTGTTATTTGAGTATAGGAAGTTTGTTTTAGAAAAAGTCTGTTTGTAATATTATAAATATTATGAGAGAGACAGAATACATAGTGAAAGAATTTTAAAAAAATCAGAACGATATCAAACGATATATATTGCATTAAACGAAATATTTATCGAGAAACATTTTTAAGTAATTATAATTTTTTTATTAGATATTGTCATTGTTAATTAACAATGACATTGCAGGCTCATTAGCGCAACAAAGTGTCTGTTAAAACTTTCATTATAATAAAATTCAAGCTCTTCGTGGAATGCAAAGCGAACCGACTTATAACCGAGATTGCTCGCCAACGTCATACAGATTACTTTATCGGAGTATATGGGAGCACGTTTTATAGTCGTTAGAATTTCCATCACGTCCCTCGTTTGATGTATACGAGTCATCTATTTAAACGAGGATATGTGTATTAATATGTCAATTTGTGCAAATCTTCACAAGATCGATATGATAATAATACTATTAATACATTTCTTTGAAATGTCATTTTCCATACAAATGTCATAAAATAATTTTTAATAGCTTTTGGTTCAATCATATAATTATTATAAGGAAAAAACATTTTATTTATAAAATTTCATGATTATTATAAATATTCTTCTTATATCTTTGAAAATATTTAATAAACTTGATTTTTTATAAACTTATGGATATATATATTTTGTTAATCGATAATTAGTTCGGATTTCTTGGAAATCTTTCAAATATATATATATATATATATATATATATATATATATATATTCATCTATTACAATACGAAAAATATAACGTTATCGCAAAAAATATCATGTTTATCATGCTATAATGTATAGCTTACAAATGAGAGAATGCTTATTGTTAGACTTTACTTCTACTTCGATTTAAAACAGTTGGTGGCGCCATCCATTGCTGCAGATAGAAAGATGAAAATGGATGCAGCATAATGCTGCGTGTGGATGATAACCAGAGTTGTTCGTTTATACATAAAATATAATAATTTATATCTATGTGTATACAATATAAAAACTGTGTGTAAACTATATTTTATATCTGTGTACAAACAGTCTATAGATATCATTAAAGCTTATGTTTCTGTAGTTACAATAGATTCTACTATTATAGATGAATCGTCTCTTGCTTACATGTTTTTATTTATTGATATAAAGTTATCGACATAAAGTCAGATATATTTGCACAATTTTATTATAATAAATTCTGATAAATGATAATAAATCGTTTACTTTCGAGATAAAAAAGTTATTGAATTATATTGAGAAGTGATATCGAAATGTTGATTTATTTAAAAAATTCTAATTTTATATTGTATATACTTTTTAGTCAAAACAGATTATGTAGTTAGATTTATATTAATTAATTATTTGTAACATCATAGAACTTAGAAGTTACATACCAAGTTCATTAAGTCTCAACGATCTAATCCATGCTTTTCATGTTACAGCTTCTGTAATTATTTTTCTTAATAAGTAAAAAAATCCGATTTTAGAGATTTAACAACGAAATTGCACGATAAACGAGCTGGAACAGCCCGCTTATTCTTGGCATGCCTCGCCGGGTGTCTTTTGAGTCGATCCCGCACTCGATCAATGACAATTTCACCCTGCGGGTATGGGCGTCGATAATGTTTTTACGTGCGGATCATGTAGACACGATTTCTCACACGTACGCATCACTTTCCGTCACGGTTCGTCCCCAAACACGAAATTTGACGCGTGTTCATATTTTTCACGTAATTTCCTCATATCCCAGGTCGCGTGTACAATTAAAGGGCGCGTACATCGAAGTGTCTTGGACAGGCGCCAGAAACTTTCGTTACATAATCAA
>Ga0157363_1004238_pt1 | contig 13183 bp, 8 predicted proteins | sample AttsexASBM1_FD_111477 | JGI IMG/M metagenome (GOLD analysis project Ga0157363, IMG submission 111477) | Fungus gardens microbial communities from leaf cutter ant in Ribeirão Preto, State of São Paulo, Brazil - Atta sexdens ASBM1 | ecosystem: Host-associated > Fungi > Mycelium > Unclassified ...
GTGTCGTTTGTTTGACGATTGAAGAGCAAGAGTTTTGATGAAATATCTTTATTTAAGAAGCCGTAAAATCTCTCTCTTGCTTTTTAAAGATTGTTACGGTTAATCGTTCGCGACGCGATTTAGCTGTACTAATGGCCAATTATAAAGGTAAGAAGATATCGATGAGAGGTTTTTAAGAAATGTAAACATTTTATGAGACTATGGTTATTGAAAGATGTAATATATATATATATATATATATATATATATATATATATATATATACATATATTGTATGTACAAAATAAAAAGGAGCTGGCATCTCACAGTAATTTCCAAGACTTTATTGATACGCACGTCGTCGTTAATCCCGCTCTGTGACGTGATTATTCTGCAGATTTCGCGCAGTGCGGATTATTGAATGCTTTGTTTGCAGGTAAACCGTTTCGATAATTGATACGCGACGTATCTTTGGGGGGTGAACTGGTATTTGACGACACCGCAACGTCTTAATTAAATATCCTGTCGAAGCGAAGGAGTACGCATCACGTAATGTCGATAGTTAATTTAAATGCATCCTGATGAAGAACTGACGCTTCTCTAATCGCATGGATTTACGCAGATGATATTTTAAAATATTTGCCAATTTTTTTAGGTCACGAAAAAAATAAGTTTTTTGATATCCTCCTTTTATTTTGTTTTATTATTTAACGGAAATTGTTTCAATTGTTATTAACATTTCGCGATAATTGCGTTACTGAACAAAAACACGCACAACTTTGGATGAAGTATAATACAAAGTATAATATCTAAAAATTATTAATATTAAAAGAATTAGTATTTACAAACATTATTCGCATAATATAAAATAACGTAATTATAATATAATTATAGTACGAAAAGTTATTTGCATGACATAATATAAATTCTATCTCTTAAACATTATTGTATATTTGTCATGATTTTTTCATCACTCTGTATATGTAACTTCTTTCTGCACCAATACGCCGATGACGATAAGAACTTAACACAAGCATATGAAGTTACTACGTCTTCTAGCATGGATTATTGGAGGCGACGAGCTCCGTCCCAGATAATCCTACAATAACATCGGCAAATATTCGGTTAAGTATTTTTCTCTCCATGCTTGCCGCGTTACTGCCGATGTCGCTGAAATGTGAGTTTATCTCTGAGGATCCCGAGAGCATCCGAAAACCGAAAGTTTCCAGGAAGATCCGATGAGTCGAGCGATTCCACGAGCTTTAGCGTATGATTCGCGAATACGAGAATGTATTTTAGAAGTTTAGGATCCAGAAATCCTGAAATACTCAGGAGTCTCTGGATGTGGAGAGGCGCGCTATTTTCACTCTACGGCATGTTCTTCGTATTTCCATGGTGCCATCAAGAACGTGAGTATATAATTCTGTGACGCTTGCGGAATATCTGTGCTTGTGGAGACTGTAAAAGAGAAGATGAATGATGATCGTACGTGTGGATGTGTTCACACATGACCGGACACACTCGATCGTTTCGACTCACTGCCTGCCTTGTGACATCTCTTCCACGTTATCCGCACGCTCAAAGAATTTCTTCAAAAGTGGATTCGAACGATTGTATTCGCTTGAGAATTAAAGATTTATTTGAACGTTTAGTTTCTCAAAAAAATAATTCACAATGTATTATTATCGTATTATTATTGGAAATCAAAATTTGAATCGTTCTTTAAGTAAATTATCTTAGTCTTACGATCACCTTTAGTTACAATATTTATATTTTCCATTGTTCTTTGCACAATTCACTTTATTTCTCTAAGACTTGTGTGTGTTGATAATATTGGGATTTACACAAGAGAATGTCACCGGCCGTAATCAGTAAATTCATTAGACTTCTCAAGGACACTGACACCTGAACATTGCACCAAACAAAACCCACACAATCACCTACCGCACCGAAGGGTCCAAGAGATTCGAGGTCTCGCAGATCAAAATTTTTGGATTTGATGCTAAAATTCGATATCGAAGAATCAAAAGGATCCTACAAATCGAGGAGTTCAGGAACCAAGACGAATCGTCAAGTCTTGAAGATTCCGGACTTTTTAAATTTTTGGATCTTAAAGTCTTGGATCTTAGAGATTCAGCGAGCACTGGATCGCCTTGGATTCAAAACTGACCGTCAAGAATTCCTAGGCTAACGGTGGTGAATTTCTAGGCTCGCAGAATCTTCAGGATCTAAGCGCCTTGCGGGTACAAAAAACACGACTGGCGCTGATTGTGCACGAAAGGCATGTAGATGCTGTTGGGTTTTGCAGGTTCGATGCCGAGCGTGCCGGTCGGCCTCTCTTATCACGAGATGTTCGCCGTGTCGCTTAACAGCCCGGCGTTATGGAGATGCCGCGCCTGCGGGAAACAGGTGACCAATCGTTGGCACCACTTCCACATACACACCGCGCAGCGCTCGCTGTGCCCTTATTGCCCGGCCACCTACAGCAGGATCGACACTCTGCGCTCGCACATACGCACCAAGCACAGGGAGATGCTGTTCGCCGGGAAGGGGTCCTTATAGAGGACGGTGATTGCCCCGCGGAGGAAGCGGCCACCGCCACTTCCACCGTCGCGTCTGCTCTACGAGCGTCCGATTGCGCCCTTCTTCGGCTTCGGGCTGCCCTGACCCCCGTCCTTCGAGTCGCCGGGATACCGGGGACCTAAATGGTGAGGCGCCCTCGAGTTCGGACAGGGTGGCAAGTGTTTCGCGCGCCATTGATCTTAGGATTAAGGAAGTTCCGAAGATTCATAGATACTGGAATCCGAAAAGAGTTTTGGAATGACAGTCCATTCAATCGGATTCTAACATCGTTCTTCCCAGGGGGAGGAAGTGTCGAAAAGAGTGCTACCCTTGAATTTCAGCGGAAGGCTGGACCAGCGATCAGCGCGACGGTGTAAATGATTCGCGGGGCGAATCCGTTCGACCAATGGCCTCATTAGCGATAATTATTTGTCGGTTAATCCGTTCGCCACGTCTTTGGACGAGCCGCCCGGCCGCTCTAGACAAGAAAGTGCATGATGGATGGAAAGGATGGGAGGAGAAGGACGATTATCGATTATACCGCGCCCTCGAAACTTTCGTCGCATCTCGTGAGAGCGGACGGGTGAGCGGTCGGGCAGAGAAATAAATAGGGCAAGGGGATCTATCGACGACGTGCTCACACGCTGACAGTCGGGCGGTATGGCTGGCACGAAGTCAGAATTTTGCGAGGACAATCGATCGATAATGCTTCGAATAGTTTTCGCGAAAACGGTGAGCTGCGTCTTGGTTCGGTTCTCTCTCTCTCTCTCTCTCTCTCTCTCTCTCTCTCTCTTTCTCTCTTTCTCATCGAGGCGGACCATAAGAAACGAGAATGAGACTCTAAATATTGTAACAATATCACGTACGCAAACGTCTTCTTTTTGATATCATTTCCTAAACTTTATACGAAGACTTGAGATATTTTTTACGTTCATTATTTATATGAGAGAAGATGACTTCTTTCTCTTTACTTCTTTATTCGAGCATTCATTTTTTACTTATGCCGGCACCATTTCTTTTACAGATCACGTAGTTACGGTAAAATCAAGAAATTGGAAATTTAATTCGTAATCGTCTGAATAATAAACTGTATTTTTGCAACTTATTGCAATTTATTTATCGCGAACACTATAATCTCTCGTAGAATGGTCCGCTTCACATCATTGTTGATCAATGTTCTGTTTCGTTAATTGATTTCGATCGAATCGTCTCTACGTTTGTCGATGATGGAAAACGAGAAGAGGTAGAAGAGCGGGGAGGGGAAAATAGAAATGCACAAAGGGAATGCGTGATAGCACGCGAAGGCCCACGCTTTCTAAGTAAGATAAAACGGTCTAATTAATATGCAATGGAAGGCTGAAACGCGCGCTGTGATTTTCGAACACCGAAATATGAAATTTTTCAAAGAGTACTACGAATTATTGCGATAGCGATCATTATAATTGTTACAAAGAAGGTCTTGTTAATCGTAATATTATTTCACTAATATTATTGCCCGATTATTAACGATCATTTCTTATGATTAATTCGCGTTACAAACGTAAGTGATTTCGTGTGAGTGAACGAGAGTGAGAAAAAGAAAGTAAGAGATAAATAGACTACGCTGTCAATCCTTGGTAAACGAAAACGAATTGGATTTTATTTTTAATTATTTTACTATATTTTTTTATTACTTTAATTATTTAATCAATCTCTTATTAATTTTGAACTTTTTGTAAATTGCAAAAAATTTCATGGACAATATTAGCATTAATTTATTTTGCAAGAAATTTTTGGATAGATTTTTTAATTTATATATATTTTGCTTTCTATTCCGACTTACTTGAGTTCCTACTGTGAAAGTAAACGATAAATTATAAAACGGCAAGATTAATACTAGAAATATCGGGAAATCATTATTGACTATTCTATTTTCTAGATTAATGTTTTTGGTATAAAAAATAGGATTCTATATAAAATTTTTTTACTTTTCAATAATTATATCTTTTATACTAACGAAATATTTGATTTTTCGACTCTTTTTATTTTTATAGTAATTTATTTGCTGATCTCTTTTTAATGAGTAAGAAATATTGATACTTCTAGTGTATGGAAAATTAAGGATTCAAGTATCTCGGAATACGGAAGTTCGGGAAATTGAATTTAATTAATTTCTCAATAAATTTGAGCCGTCGCGAAGACCGAGGATGGAAGCGAACGAAACGCGCGACGGACGTTCTTCTACGTTCGTCACAGTATTATATGCGTGCGCAGAGCTATGTTTCATAGGTCTGTTTTTTATTCCTGCACCAAACTGTACTAGAACTTTTTTTCTCACTTTAGCTAAATATCAAACATACATTCTCTTAAATACACAAATTCTTTGCAACCGAATTCTTTAGAGTGAGAATTGAGCCGCTCTTTATCAAAATCGATTCAACTCTCATTCTAAAATCTAAAGAGTGAAAATTGAGTGAATTTTTATAAAAAATTTAATTTTCAATCTTTAAGATCGATTCACAATCGGTGCTCGTGTTTAAGACTATCTTAAGTCTTAAGATATCACAAGCCAATCACAGATCAGTATTAGCATCTTAATACATTACTTAAGATGATTTTGAAATAGAAGAAGAGAATATATCATAAGAGTGAGATTCGCTTTAAAAATTTTAAGGAGCATAAATATTTTGCTGTAAGTTTCAAAAGTGTACATCAATTCAGTTATAAAAAACAGACCTTATAATTCGGCGGTGTGGTTAACCGTCGTGTATAGGATATGAGTGTCGGCCGCCCTTCCCATGAAAAATTGCGGAGCGCCGGATGGCGTCGCCGTCGGATCGGGCCTTCAGTTTCCGGAGCAGCCGTAAGTATCGAGTTGTCCGAACTCACATATTTTATTTATTGCACGGCTGCGGAGCGGCTACGTACGAGCGCCGAAATGCACTGCGCGCTGGCACATTGACAAGAGCGATCTTCGATCAAGACGACGCCGGACGCCTCGAGCTTCTATTAGGCAGTTCGATAATCGCCGTAATCGGAGCGGCGCTCCGATAGAGAGAAGAGAATTAATCGGAGGTTCTCAAACTTCGCAACATGACGCCTCAAAAAGAAGGAGAAGTTAAACGAACAGATAATTCCGGTGAATCTACGAATTCTTGAAGCTTCAAATCTTCGAGATCTACAATTATTGAACCAACTTATCATTACACCATTGATGAAACTTGAAACTATTTTAAATCTTTTGAAACCGTTCAAGTACTTTGCACATGAAACGAAGTAGTACGCAATAATATATATAAAAGATATGTTAATAGAGAGATTATAAATAATACCCTTCGATTCTTTTGGGAGTGACGTTGCGCTGTTTGATGGAAACCTCTGTCTTAAATCACTCCGCAATGAAACGATGTCCCGAGAGACGTCGGATCACTTCAGATATATACCCGAACATTTCTCTTTGGACCAATACTCTTCATGTAATGGACGATTGTAATCGCTGTCGAGGCTCGTCAAGTACCTAAGCAAACCTCACGATGAGATGAGAGTTTTTGACCGTGTGGTTCCTAAGTTTTATTCATAGCAAGCCAAGTCACAATGCGAGTTATGTGATACACACATACACACACACACACACACACACACACACACACACACACACAACACACACACACACACACACACACACACACACATATATATATATATATATATTATATTAGGGGCGATATATACCTAAAAGGCCAATAATTTACAGGGACGGACTCTGATATTTCGAGGGAAATGAAAGCGATATATTTATTCTGATTAATGATCGATGCAGAGTTATGCTATGTGTGACAGCGATTATTCGCGTAAAAGAATTAAATATCTTATATAGATATATGAAATATTTTATTCGATGTTGATTTAAAAAAATAACTCTTTCATCTTGATTAATCGTGTAATTAAATGCTCGTTTTGTGTCCAGTCCGTTCTTGTTAATTTGCGTGTAACATGTTGCGTGTAATTAATATTCGCGAGATGGGTCGCGCGATATCTGTATTACGTCTATTTCCATTTCGACGTAATAAGAATAGACTCTGCAGTCCTATGATGAAGTTGTTATTGAAGATTTAATATCGTTTAGAAAAAATGAGGTAGCTTAAATCATATCTTCTCTCTCTAAAATATCAAATTGAAGAGAGATGCGCTGTTAGAGTTGAAGAGGGATGCTGCACGGAGAAAAATGTTAAGTAATACGTGATAGAATTCTAATAAATTTTATGGAATTGGCAGATCCATAGACGCCTATTTATGTAAAATTTACTTTATTTTTCTGTTAAATGAGCGGTCGTACAACCATATGTAAGATACTTTTTATACATAAATTTTGAAAATTGTTCGTGCTTGGTCTTGAAAATAGTATAATTTATTATACTACCTTATTATTATATAAGGTAAATTATTTTAATAATTTTACTAATAAATGTACTTTTTATTTTACATCTCCGATACTTTTACTTTCAAGCAAGTAAAGTTTGTCACAATTTCGCCAAAAATAGTCAGAATATTTTTATTAGAATATTTTATCTTGTAAGATAAAAATTACTCAACAATTCTTCTCCGTGTTGTTTAATTCTTTCTAACAGATACTAAGATCAGGAAATACGCAATCTATACTTATTATGTCTACAATCAAAACGCGAGTCTGATTCTGCGAGATAAATCGCTCCAGTCTCGAATTTTATTGTAAAATTTCATGTAAATATCGAGAATAGATGGGAAGGTAGCGATCGCGGGGCTATTTTTCTCCGTCTTCTTTCTTTTTCTCTTAGAATAATGCGATATCGCGTGTACGTTAGAAACTTGCTTCAGTATTTTCGGCGGAGTACATAAAAGGATGTATACCGGGACGGACCGAGTCCGCTCGATTAAACTTTGGCTAGTCGTACGAGAGAAACTCGCACGTTGTACTTCCTCGAGCGCACTTCTGACGATTGTACTTTCAGCAACAACATTTTTCTTTTAATCGCACTTGATATTTTTTTTAGAGTACACGCTACATTCAACAGAAAAAGCAACTGTTATAAAATTCTTTAATATGATTCGTTTATAATTTGGATCCATAAGGAACCAAAGACAAAAACAAGTAGTATTAAAAATTTTCATAACAGTTGCAAAGCTGTTTTTTCTGCTGAATACTTGATTCTTTTATTTTATATCCTTGTTATTTTTATCTTTCGGAGACGCATGTTCGGAGTTTCGGAGAGGTAATAGACATAAATGATTGTGATAAAAACGCATGGATGGACCACGTGATTTCCGTTTCCAGGGAAACGATTTAAGGCTCGATTCGAGCACCGCCGCCGTCGTCGTCGGCGGCGTCGCTGCCGCATTAATCTCGTACGGTTATCTAAAAGTTGAATCGGGTTTTGAACGGGTTAAATCGAGAAGAAGAGGAAAAGTCGCGACACATTTTTTAATCGCGGGCGCGACAGGCGTTCTCGATTTAAAAAGTTCCGTGTCCGAGCTAATTAATACCGGGTCTAAGTTATTCGAGATCACCCACTTCGCGTCGATGGGAGACGCGAATGGAAAGGGAATGCACGCGCGCGCGCACGCTCTCGTACCGTTGTAAATATAGGAGGATCGCGGCCGCGAGACTGGAGTGATGTCATCTCGGTGAAACGTCCGAATGGAATTGCGACGTTTCCTCGATCAGCGCAGATCCTCGATCCGTTATGCACGTCGATCCATCGGAATCCTCCACATGACCAAAATGGAGCTAGAAGTATACATATACATCGCATACATATATTACATAATACATATACATAGATAGCTGTCTGTGAACGTGCACAAGGTATACGTCTCAAGAAGTGCGTACCGATGGCACGAATTTTTGCCTAGAATACTCCCACGCACAAATCTGACTGCACCTTCAACACGGAGATTCCGAAAACTTTTTTTTATTAAAATTAAAAACGTTAATAGAAGCTATTTGAGTCTGACGCACCCAAGGAACACACAAAAGTCAATAAAAAATCGAAATGATTTTTTATTTTAATTTTTATCATTAACAAACAAATATTGTAAACAAAAATCATTTTAACTTTTATGATGTCAGAAAGTCATTTTTACTTTCTCTCGACTTGGTATGTTCCTTGAATAGTTAGTGATGCACAAATTCTACTGTAAAATTGTAGTATAAAATTGTCTTTAATTAAAATTTATAATCATAGCTAATGATGTAACTAATGAATATTTCGGCTCCGTTTTGAGTTGTCCTCAGCATAGAATAAAATTGCAAAAACCAGGTTTTTTACATGCTTGTTAGGTATTACGTTACATTAACTATTGTATTGAATTTTAATAATTAACGAACATAAGATAACCGCTTTTCAATTTTGCAATTTTATATTAGGATGTCTCGAAGTTGAGCCGAAATTTTTGTTAGTTATCATTGACTACTGTAAAATGAATTTTCATTAAAGACAATTTTACATTCAAGTATTTGCACACCACTAACTACGTCAAACCCGTATATATCTTAACATTTCTGTATAGTTTTATAATCTTCTATTTTAAATTTTATTTTATACATATAATAATCTAAATTTATTTTTTTAATCGAATTTTTTTTATTTTTATCATCCTTTTATGCGATTTTATTTTCGATCATTTATTGATGAGTTTTATATGTGTTTTTACATTCTTGAATTAAAATGATCTCCAAAACTTTCGACCTTTTTTTGTATAAAAAAATCATTTATGGTAATTGGTACGCGCTCTTTGTGAAATGTCCGGTGCACGCATTTTTACGTCGGTGGTTCGGTGTAGCGGAAATCGAGTTTAATTTGCTCAGCCTACCGCCAGATTTTTCGAGTCGAGCGATCGATCGATCCGCTGCATGAGGTGCTGCGAGGTAAATATTGGCCTCGTCGTGCAGTGATAGTTACAGTCGGATGCTTCTCCGACGCAGCTTCTCGCTTTCTTCCGATGCGCTGCAGCAACAGCAGCAACAGTCGATTGTGACAGCGGTTGCTTTCTGTCTTCCGTCTTTATGCGCGCGTTCCTTAATTCCATACAATTCCTTGAGTAAGACAACGATTTACGAAGAGCATTCAAGAGAGAAGAGAAAGAGAGATCTTCGATTTCGAGATACCGCGCAACTAGAGAAACCTGCGGATCGAATCTCGCAACTTTGAACAGTGGATTACGAAATCGAACAATATGAAGACGAATTTTTTTATTTAAAGAAGAACAGAGATCTTCGATTTTTAACGATCGTGTATGTAACTTCTCTAAAACAAAAATGTCTATTACAGACAATTTGGTGAAGTATTTAAAAATTTAGCTAGATATATGTAGATCTGAAAATAATTTTGTTTGCATCATTAAAATAATTAAAACGCTCATTAGTTAATGGAAAACTTTTTTGTAGCATTCCTTATCACATATTTAAGATTTCTACTCTATAAAACTTTTAGAGTGACTTTCATTCTGAAAAGTACAAATTCCAGTTTTAAAAAAGAGTGGCTCAATTTTCACTCTTTAGAGTGAGATTTCATTCTAAAGAATTTAAAGAATACGTAATTATTTTGATGGTCTAACAAAATTATTTTCAAATCTAGCTAAATTTTTAGATACTTAAGATACGAAAATCATTCTTCCTGTGTATTTTAAGGAAAAAATTACATGGTCGCTATCCGTATCTTTGAATGCTAGGTGAGTTTTCAGCCCGGTTGACTAATGTCAATTTCTGATCGATTCAATCGTCCTCCTCTTTCTGCTACAGGCACGATTGTAGAAGGGATAATCACTGCTTAGCTATAGAATTAACTAATCGGCGCACAATCGTCGGTGTAACTTAATGTTTATCTGTATCTCTGCTTGAATTCCCTTATTCGTTAGACTGTATAATTTTCTCGCCGATTCGTCACGACGACGTACAATTCGCGATCGTCGCGACGAATCGGTCTGCGTTGCACAAAGAGATTTTCGCAGGTCCGGTTACACTCGCGATCAAGGAGTGTAACAATCGAGAGTGGCCATTCGCTACTCGTTTTCTCAACGACTACTTGTAATAAAATGCTACAGTTCCTAGACGGCGAAGCGATCTCCTGCGCCCGACCACCGACGACGACCCAACCGAATTATCGCCCTTGATACCAAATGTTCCTTAAGTTGCGTTTTTTGCGAAAAATACTCCTGTAAATAGTCAACGTCTACGATAACTGAAACGCGTGCGGATTGTATGCGAGGATGATCGGAATTGAAATGTGATAATGTGTACGAGATACGAGGAGCGCGCGCAGCGTGTACTCCAACGATCACCGGGATTAAGTTCTAAAGTATGCTAAGCTCGAGAGGATTTAGAATTTTACCCGATACGCACGATTGTCGGCATGGCTGTGGGTTTGATAATCAGCAACGGAAAAGTATTTGAGTAGAAGGAAATTATTTTATATATATTTAAAGCAATCCGTAGACGATCAATATTGTTGCACAATATTAACGTATCTAGATCAGATATTACTCTCTAAATCTTTTAGAGTAAATCTTTAAAAAGTGAAATTTCATTCTTAAAGGTTGAAAATTGAGTCACTCTTTTTCGAGACTGGCTCAATTTTTATCCTTTAGAATGAAATTCTACTCCAAGGAATTTAAGTAAAGATTAAGATTGAAATTAGACTGAAATTTGACTAATCAGAAGAAAGAAAAATTTAGATGAACTTGGCTTTAATTGATGAAAGTCCAATCTCAATCTTAATTTCTAGATTAATCTTTAGATACAGATCTTATTGGTTGTCTGGAGGCTATATCGAGCCTCTAAATTATTTGTTTTTAATTGTTTAAAGGGAGCATCAATAATATTGTGTATAAAATAATTTTATAATAATTAATACTGATCGTTTGAGGGCCGCTTTAGAAATGTGATTCTGTAACTCTTTCGCGAGACTTTTCAGCGAGTTCCTTCAAAACTTTTGAAATCTTTCCATACCTCTTGCAGCTATACAAAATCGTGTCGCGCGTGAAATTTGTGAGACGCGACTCGTGCTTAGTAAATTTTTGGAACCCAAATGGCTAAAGCGCATTCTCGTCGCGACGGTTAGAACCGAATGCCAGTTATTGCACACACTCAATGTAACTGTATAAATATCGATATCAATCTGTCAGTCTCGTGTCTCTTTGATGGTACTTAAATGAAGTGGTTCCCTCGGGGCCTCTCCGTATTCGCCGCAACGACGCAATATCGATAATGTTTCTTTTTAAGCGAAGTTAATGAAAAAAAATTTTATATATACATATATATATATATATATATATATATATATATATATAAATCTCTTTTTCTCGTAGCACGTTCCTCCTTTGGCCCGTCGTGCGACTCAAGCACGAACCTTTTGTACATAAAAAAAAAAAAAAAAAACGCCGCGAGTCGCGGACGCGAAGCGCGAAAGGTAATATTTAATTAATTGACGCTCTTGTCTTTTGTCGCAAGCCGACCTTGCGTATAAACTCATTGCTCGTTTATATGCGATGTATTTTTGTGAACAGTATTGAAAGTGCTACCGTTGTACAGTTATCATATGGTAAATGTACTAATGATGTACCTATAATGTACATAGATATATTTAATTAAAGTGAATATGAATTTGTGTAATCCTCGGGAGTATTTGTTTCCTGTCTCTTTCATTTTTTCTTTCCCTTTAGAGAGAGAAAGCGCTATCTATCTGTCTTTACATTTGCACTTCTAGTTCCTGAATTTTGATACTTGTCATATGCTCCTTCTAATGCGATCCGCGCTAATTAATGTCATTTGTCTCACCCGCGTCACGTTAACTTATGATAATTCGAAACGCCAAGTAAATTCGTCGCGTTAACTTAGCGAAAATTTAGAGATTCGGTTCACGCGCAAGTTAAACGCGAATTAAATTTATAAATGAGACGCGCGACTCGTGAATTCATCTCGTTATCTCGATATGTTGCTTTACTTAACTTTAAGATCGCATCAACGCGCGACTGTTTCTCCATTTGGCGATTACGTAACTTTACCAACTATACGTGGAACGTAATTATCACTCAAGGCACTCTAAACGCTTTTTACGTCCAGCTGTTTGTGTTGCCACACAGATCGTTCGAAGAAGCTGACAGATAACACATATGCAAAAAAATTGCAAACGCGGACAAAAGGCGACGAATGGCGAAGATAAAAGATGTCGAAAAAAATCAATTCGCTTTGAAGGAAACATGCGGGGAAAGTTTTACCCAAGTGCTAAAAAAGACGGATAAATTGATAAAAGTCGTAAAGTTTATGATACTAAAAGAACGTAGGCAGTAAGCGAATCGATCAATCACAGGAAAAAACATGAGGCAATAACGTAAGTAGCAGCGAATCCAGAATTTTCTTATTGCTTATACTGAACAAAAATATATCTAATTTTAATAAATGTTTGTTTGAAACAGTGCCGGTTAAATATTTACTAAATGTAAACATATTTATTTGATATACCATTAATTTGATCTAACTATTATATTTGTTCATTCAACAAATATTTATTTTCATAAATAAATGTTTGTTGAATTGTATTAGTATTATTCAAATAATTATTAAAATTTAGTACTCTTATTGTGCGTCTTCTCTAGAGATAGAAAAAAAATTACAACGAGATTTAAAATA
>Ga0157363_1004239_pt1:0-2500 | contig 13176 bp, 12 predicted proteins | sample AttsexASBM1_FD_111477 | JGI IMG/M metagenome (GOLD analysis project Ga0157363, IMG submission 111477) | Fungus gardens microbial communities from leaf cutter ant in Ribeirão Preto, State of São Paulo, Brazil - Atta sexdens ASBM1 | ecosystem: Host-associated > Fungi > Mycelium >...
ATGCTTGGCATATAATTTTTATTGCGCTCTATCGTCATTAATATTACACTCCGCTAAATATATCTCGTAAATAATGCACAGTTAATTTGGTTACCGTTCTTCTCGCGGTTTTTCCATCCACCTGGCATATTTTCCTCGCGAATATCTCTATTCCGGTCTCTCTTCCCTTGTGCTCATCGTTCCGAGCACTGCGGCCTGAAGGAAACCTGAAAAATTCCGTCAAGAATCAGAGCCAACGAGAGCTCATGAAAAATCGCAGTTTTGACCTAATGCGCGCAAAGGAAATGGTCAAAATCGAGAGAGAGAGAGAGAGAGAGAGAGAGAGAGAGAGAGAAAGCTTACGTGCTCTTATGCACACGAGTGTGTAACGTGCATCCACGTGAATTACAAACTTTAGTCCCCGTTAATTCGCGGATTCGCAGGTTCCGCGATTCTTAGTAGACCGTACAAAAATGAAGTGCAATTGGGAAACGAACAGAGTAGCTGGAAAAGTAGACGAAGGGCATAGGCAGGGGGAGGTGGTTTCTTTTGGAGACCGAAATGGAGTCTTGCGCTCGCGGTGATTACGCGCGCGAAAAAAATAAAGAGCGGGACAAAGGGGGATCTCTGAAAGGAGGGAAAAGACAGAGAGATGGAAAAAAATATACATTAAGAGGATAAAAGAAAGAGAGAGAAAGAAAGAGAAGAGAGGAGTGATAGTTGAGAGAAGAGGGAACGTGAGGATGGAGAAAGAGAAAAATATTCTGTGGTATGCATGGATCTCCGTGATATTGCCGGCTGGCTAAATGAAACTGCATGTGAAAAACTGACGAGTAAGAGGTGCGAGAGAGCACCTCTCTCGCCGAGCCTAGCTGTCCCGATGCCTACACGCGATCGATCGTCTCTCTCTCTCTCTCTCTCTCTCTCTCCCTCCCTCCTTCCCTCCCTCCCTCCCTCTTTCTCCCTTTCGCACCATACACCGCTCAATGATGTTTTCCATTTAATTTCGAAAAATGCTACGGGCACGAATGCGCGTTGGAAAAGTAATATCGGGATGCATCACGTTTCGCTTCGTTCTCGCTGATGATGTACGAAAAAGCGCGAGCTTCACTATTCTACGCGTTTAACTCCAGAACTGCGAACCAGCACGTAATGGATCTTAGTATTTTTCATATATTGTTACTTCCCTCCTTTCTTTTGTAGCAGACAAAAGTCGCGTTGGCGGTCATTTTAGATGCTCTGTATTTTCTCTCAATTCCGTGGCAGATTTCACAAGATTAAAATAGCAGTAGAAACGTAATAGTGAAAATGATACAAAAACATATAAATGTATTAAAATGTGTTGATATACACGTTAACGTGTTACAGCTTTTAACAAATTTTGTAAAATTTAATTAAGACGTTTAACAGGAAGATTATTAAAATAAGTTTAAAATTAGTCTACAAATTATGTAAAAATAGATTTTATATCGAAGATAAATGTGTGCAAATATTGTGTGTGTAATTTCAAAGAAAGGCTTTTTCCTTATGTTCCCTGTAAAGAAATATCGTTTATGTTAACGATAGAAATTAATTTATGAGGAATTTTACACATGTTCGTGGTGCGCGATAAATGGAAATCGTTCACGAGCGAGCGGCCCTGATCGGGATAAAAGATAAAGAAATTCGGCTTCACAGAAATTCGTCGGTTTCACAGGGCGTGAGAGCACACGAGCCATTCTCTTTCCTTCTCCCTGTAGAGCGCGCAGCGCGAGCGGTTGACCGTTAGTGAAAGAGCGGAAAGAGCGTTCATTGCGGAAACGAAAACTCGAATCGTTAAACACGCACGGACACAAACACGCGGCAGGGCCCGCACGCACGCTCGACTCTCGAGAAGAGTGGCGCAGGGGGGTCGACGGGGCGTTGCGGGGTCGTGGCTGCGAGGGGGCAAGGGGGCAAGGGGGTGGTGGGCCGACGGGCAAGGGGATGGGGTGTGGGATGGCACGATCGATCGGATGGCTCTCGTTGCCTCCGGTTCAAAGAAAAGCCGGCGCGCGAAATCGGACGGGCGGGGTAGATAGGTAGGTAAAGCTTGTATACGCGCGACATCCGGCTAATCAGAAAATGTAGGAGCGCGGGAGACTAATAGAGAGTGAAAAGGCATCAAATAAACAAACACCGGGTGGCGCGGCGGAATTGAGGGACGGAAGGGCGCGAGGGGTGAATAACGCAGGGAGGGCGGGGGAGAGACGAACGAAGAGGAAGATACGGGGAGAATGGGGATGAGGGAAGTGGAGCGAGGAAGAAGAGAACAGGGACAAACGGAGACAGCGAAAGTAGATAGAGCGCGAGACAAGTCAGCCTAGTGATGACTCTCGATGAGAGAGATAAAGATACGATGAGTAAACGAAGGGAGATCAGGAGAACGGTTGAGAGACAGTGAAAACCGCGGAAAAGCTGGAGAGAGAGAGAGAGAGAGAGAGAGAGGGAGAGAGAGAGAGAGAGAGAGAGAGAGAGAGAGAGAGAGAGAGAGAGAGAGAGC
>Ga0157363_1004239_pt1:5000-13176 | contig 13176 bp, 12 predicted proteins | sample AttsexASBM1_FD_111477 | JGI IMG/M metagenome (GOLD analysis project Ga0157363, IMG submission 111477) | Fungus gardens microbial communities from leaf cutter ant in Ribeirão Preto, State of São Paulo, Brazil - Atta sexdens ASBM1 | ecosystem: Host-associated > Fungi > Mycelium >...
AGGGGATGATAGAGGGTGTTTAAGCATACTCGAGTAATATTAACCATCTTGTTAACAAAAAGTCTTTAGTTTTTTTTTATCCCTTGAGAATCGAGGAAAAAAGTCTCAAAAATACAAAGACTATTGTTGAATAAGACATCAATCATTTCAATCGTCCGAATTAATCCTAAATTAATATTTGTTCTTTCATAGTTACGCAAAGTTTCCTGCATTGATGTTGTTTAATTAAAAAATTTAAAATGTAATAATTAAGATTGATTCTCGATGAACAGAATTCTAGAGATATCTACCTTTTCAATGGAAATTTCGCGGATAAAGAATACTCCCGGAACACTGGTTAATAAAACACGCGCTCTGTATAATATCAAACTTGCATATCTCCTTGCCAGTACCGGACTGCCGATACTCGTTCATCTCAACCTATGAATAAATGCATTCATAAACCTCGCTATCGCAACGTAATTACACTCAAGGGTGAAATATACAGCGTAACACATCCATCGCAATGGCGAAGTTTACGATGCGCGGTAAACGAGTCCGCGCGCGCCTCAATACAGGTGCATACTTTTTATTTCTAATTAGTAAGGTTGGCTATGTATGCGTGTTAAAAGCACGAGTATTCCGCTCGGATTATTTTCTATCGTTATACAAAAGGATATCGTTAAGTTAACAACGACGTGCAGAGCTATACAGGGCACATGAATGAAACTTTTTTCAAGATCTATTAGAGAGATTGGCCGGCGAATATCGCGGACGAATAACGCCCATCTTTCTCCAACTCATGCAGAATATTATTCGTAACGTTGGAGTAACATTTTGATGTGGCTAGGAAGTAATATCGATGCGGGAATGCGGTCCACAATGGAGCAACTGATCCTTTTAATAGATTCTGATCAAAGACCAACGAATATGCGACCGAAGTCGCAGAAGGTATATCCTGGTCTTTTACGACAGTACTCTCGTCTAGTAATAGAGATAACATAACTCATCGAGTGCGATGGATGTAGCCAGGAAAACCTAAGTGGACGCATTACAATGGACGCGAAAATTCTATTATGGGATAACGACACGAGAGAGTATATTGTTCTCGATAAGTTCGATTGATATAATGCAGACAACACAATACTTATGTGATTGATGTCTGGAATATTGAATCGTAAAGATCCGAAATGTGAAATCTCTTTGCTTGTGCTAATATTTGTCTTATTTAATTAAATGAAAATATCTATTGGCAAGAAGTTACTATTTCTCATTCACAATACAATTTACAATTAAAGTTTAATAAAGATATAAAGTGGAATTAAGATTATGTTGAAATAAAATTATTATAAAATTAAAAATTATGACAAAAAGATTGCAATGGTACATTACGCGAGTAAATGTAATAAAAATTAAAAGAGATATTGCAGCAATTTTAAGCAGCTATAGGACTGTTTTGACTTCATCAAAAGTTGATGTTAATCTTTTAAAGCACAAGAATTTGCTGCATGCAAATTAATCTTGATCAAATTCATATCGAGCAGAAAAGTGATGCATTCTTCCTCAGGCATCAAATGTTCAATATACCGCTAAATTTTGAATTATGAATATTAAAATATGTCTTAAAATTTTTTGAAACTAAAAATAAATTTTATTTTAATTGTGATTGTATCTTGATTGCTTGAACATGGAATTCGTTATTTTTTGAAAGATTTCTTCCATTTTTAAAAATATATTATATTGTAAACGAGAATCGACCATCTTCTAGTAGTATACTTCTGCAAATGTACAAAAAAACATTAAACAAAATTTTTTAAGAAAAAATATATTTTTCAGGTTGATAAATCAATTTGATAATCAATGAAATATAACTAAAAAGAAAAATAACATTCCAAACATTGAATATAGATATCAATTCTAAGTGAAGAGATTTCTAAACTGATTCTGCTACATGATTACTGATGTATATAAATATTTGTATCGAGGGTTGCGGACGAATTAGCGACCTTACTGACGCGTTTAGGGACGTGCGTTTCATTGAGAACGAACACCCTCGGTCGGGCGAAAATGGTCGCGTGGCCACGAGCGTACCTCTAATTACCGATAACAGTCGAAAACGAGGGGCGCGAGAGATAGAGAAAAAGAGAGTAAACGAGAGTAACGATGATGGGATAGTTAGAAAGGTGCGGGTATAGGGAGGAGAAGAGTGGTCGGCGTGCGGATTCGGGGTAGAGCAGAAAGGAGGTGTGGGAGGGTGGTTTCGATGGGCCCCATCGAGGAACCCTTCAGTTATTCTAAACAACAAAAAGACCCGCCGGCGCTGCCTCCGCATCGTATCCGCTTCCCCGGCAATCATTTACTCTTGCTGGAGGCCATCGCTCATCACAATGGCCAAGTTATCCATCCACTCCGGCTACTTGCCCGGGAAACGACCACCGCCCCGGGCCGGCACTCGTCTTCTCCATCGCCTTCCACGTTTCCACGTTGTGAGGTACTTGGGGGGAAAAAAAAAGAGGAAAGGAGAAAGGGGAGAGAGGGAGACAGACAGAAAGACAGAAAAATGGCGAGGGGAGAGAGAAAAGATTGGAGACACACACGCGCACATCTACTTTTGTGCCAACTATTTTTCGTCCTCGTTCGTTACTTTGTTCGTCACTCGAGATTGCTATCGACCGTTTCCCGTAAACCACCCCGATCAGGCATCACCGCCGCCGCCACCGCCGCCGCCGCTGCCGCCGTCACCGCTGGCGGGGATGCCAATAGCGAAACAATTGTTCCGTTTGTTAGCGAATGAATTACGATTGCTTTGCGAGGTCGGGCGTATTGTGTATCCTCACAAACTCGTTCGCGATGATGCGTTTTTTGAATCGTGATTTTGACCAATTGAGCTCTATGTGATGTAGTTGTTGGAGAGATTCAAAATCACTCTCGTGATTAGAATCAAAAGTACAGTTAATTTAATCTGTTTTTCTATTCTTCATACTTTTTGAATATCAAGCGTGAATGCGATTGTTTTTACTGTATATATTTGTTTTGAAATAATTTGGAAAATAAAATGTTTTGTACAAAGTTTGATCATAGAGCCATTCTTCTAATAATTTGTTTCTTGTATGTATATATATATATATATATATGTATATATATATATATATAATTTGAAAGTAAATACAATAATAAAATAATTCCTAAAGTAAATCCTATTAGTGTAAAATTTATTTGAAATCAACAGAAGAGAAAAATATCTCACATAAATCGTTAAAGTCGCTTAGCTTCAATTATAAAGCAATCTTATCAATAATACATTTTCTACGTGAGATATATAGTATACATATATAAATGCCAAAGCGACCGCTACTCTTTCACCGCGGCAGGATACGGTGCGATGAAGGCAAAAAGTGTATGCAATCGCAACCGAAGAGAGCTGTAACAGCATCGAGTGGCTGTAAGCCGATTATCAGAAGGAGACGACAGCGAAAATGTTTTTATGCGTTTTAATGGAAAAATTCATTTGCGTCGGAAATATTTTATTAAAACGCGTTGCCCGACGTAGCGCAGCAAACTCCGAGATATCTGATGTCGACTTGGCGATAACTGTCTGGTGTTTATGCAATAACATACGGACTCGTATGTCGTCTCTATTCGCGCATGGTTGATATTAGAAACCCTATGCGTTTCGAAAGCTCATTGTGATCGGTTACATCTCGGTAAAGTTCACGTAAAACGGAACATTCAGCATCCCCGCGTATTATATGTATATATACAATACCGTGCATACCGATTTCAGTTTTCAGGAGATGTAATTTGGTCGACGCTAATATTACTCTCGGATTATGCATATATCGTTACACATAAATCGGGGTAATAACGGACAGCCCCGAACACCGCATTAATTTTTACAACGGTCGGGCGGAATTGCATTAAATTAATTCTGTTTCAAACTCGCGTTCGTGTAACTTGAACTTTCATTTTTTTTTAAATCATTCTGTGGAACAGTGGTATTATAATCTCGACTTTTTCCGAATACGTGGTCCTCCGCATTTTCGCGTTCGTGATTCGTCGAAGCAAATTCCCGCGGTTCGTCTCGTCGACGATTATTTTATTTCAGTGACGAACGCGGCGGACGCGATGACGCAAAATCTCGTCCCTTTGGAGCAATTTTTCGGAAATATTTCCGAAAAGTTAAATGAATCTCTGGAGACTGAAAATTTGGAGACTGAAAAACGCGCACATTTTTGCAAAAGTTTTGCGACATTAAGCGAACGTTAAATATACGCATCGTTTACCCGTTTATCGAATGCTAAAACACGCATTATTCCGCCAAAGTAGCGCAAAATACAAGCAACTCCTAAAGCTAACGTACATGCAGACTATTAGAGAAGTACGATGGTGTGTGGCGCGTGGTTCGCTTTAGCGTGAAACTGACCTCTCCACGTACATAGTAGACCGGCGCGGTAAACTGCACTTTAGTACTGGCAGGACGGCTTAAACGATATTGAAGCGAAATCCTGTAAGCTCTTAAAACATTTAACGTCATTATGAAACATCTGTAGAGCAGCGCGCAGCAGCAGTTAGTATCACTTAACCGATAATTTGTAAGCCACTTCGGCGTTATCATAAAATTCGTCAGACAACCTCGTCTAATTTTGTTGACAAGGTTTGTTGACTTTTTCCCGGTAATTTAATCGTTTACTTTACCGAAACAACAAACAAGATACGCAAATTGTACTCTCGGCTGTTTTTCAAATGTTAATTTAACCTTTCGCACTTTGAAAAACGTGCATGTAGATTGTTATCGTCGCGGATTGCTCGACCGGATATACTCCACTCGACTCTCTCCAATGTTTATGTGAAAGATTCCTCGAACAGCCAGTATCACGAATGAATATGGTAACCAACAGCTTTATTTTGTTTTCTTCCTTGTGCGTCGCTTTTAGTAGACGTTTAACTGAAGAGAAGTCTTCTATTTTCGGACGATTCTTTCCTTCGCAAGAATCAAGATCTGTTCCATCGGGAACAGTTAATTTTAGTTCTTTAACACAAAAATACTTCATCTATAACAATAAGTATCATTTGACCAAATTTTTTCATGACAAAATCTGATTTTTATTTTTCTAACATTTTTAATTAACGGTACCGATGGAAATCGCGACGCGCAACGGAAATATTCAATCATTTTCAATCAAGAGCGATACATACATGCATATGTGAGTGGGATGTATTTAATTAATCTCGCAAATACCAAAGATGATATAGCGGTGAAAGTAAAAAATCCCTTTTAACTCATCGTGTACCATTTCGTTGAAATTCCGCGTTGCGAATTGCGTGACATTCGTTCGAACGAAATGGTGTTCCGAGTGCGGACGGTTAAAATCGAGCGTAATATCGTTACAACCGCGAGAGAATGCAATCGCCGGCGCATCGACCCCATCATACGCGACGATGATCGCCGCGAAACCAATCGGGCACAGCAGGTGAAACGTTCGTCCATCGCTCGTCGAGCGCTCTTTAATTTCCGCGCGTCACGTCGCGTCGCTGCACGTTGCATGCAACTCCAATTTTAACAACCCATTGACAAAGGAGTCAAAACATGTCATTGCCGACTTGGATTGTCAGTCGGGTGGACTTGATCGATAACGCCACGATGAGTACGAGCGATGGCATTATTCTCGATGATGAGCGACGAATGTCGGGGCTGCCGATCGGATGACGGGTCTTCTTTACCACTGTGGCGGCACTGAGTCTCTCCACCCTCCTCGGTGTAGCCCGAGCCATTAAAAGGGCGAAAGATGTCCCAAAAGGGATATTGCGCGCGCCTGGGCTTCGCTCTCTACGAATAGGTCGCGACTCAGTGGAATAGATGGATGGAAGCTGTCTCACCTACGACTCTCTCGGTGGTTTTGCTTCGGTGAGCCCACATGTCGTCGTTAACGTCGAAGAGGCGAGAGTGGAAACGGGACTCGCGCCCTGATCGGCCCACGCTGGCAAATGTATCTCCCTAATAGAGCAGAGCCGGGTAGAGAGTGGATTCTCGCCGGGGACGAATCGAGTCGTATCTGTCGGCATTTATCATCGATTAACTTGTAAACGCGTCGAGGACCTTTATATCTATATGCGCGGAAACTTACTCTGTAACACGTGGAATAGGGATAAATCATTCCGAGATTTCCTAACGCGGCAAATCTTGTCAATTTTCGTACATGACGCCACAATATGAAATTTATACGATTGCAATATATAGATAAATATAGACGTGATGAAAACGTCACATTTCTAAAATGGTGTATAAAGTGATGTATAAATAACTAAAAATAGTATATATAATGACATTTCAGTATATATAATAAATGTAATAAGCAAATCAACGCGCGAGTTATTTAGCAATAAATTAATATAGAATTTTCAAAAATATGTAAATATGTGTGGATGCTTGTTATAATTTTAAATATATTAAATATATATATTATAAAAAAATTTTTTCACAACTAAAATCTATATTATTTCCAGCACTTTAAATATCGACCAGAATTACCAGTATTTTCAAATATTGTACGTAATGCGAGATTTTATTTCTTTTTACCGTTTTATTGAATTAGTTATTACGTATTAAGCAGAATTCGCAAATCGTTTAATTTATAGTATACCGATCCTTTGTTCAAATAATTAACTTCAAAATTCGATTTTGTATCTCAATTTAACTAAAGGATTTTATAGAAATATAGGAATAGGTAATTAGTAAGGTGGGTAATTATCGGATAAATAAGCGGCCGAAGAGAAACTGGGCAATAATAAAAAGTGTAAAATATATCTTGTGTGGGTGCACACGGTACCGGTTTATCGTGTAACTGGTGTGAGATTTTTCACTACGCAATGCTGTACAATAATTGTTGGATGTTGGCCAGTTTAACGCCTGAAACCAATCGTCGATAATAAAATTGCCATACAGTATTTCACAGCAAAAAATACCATTCGAAAGTTGTATCATCAACCACTTGACAATATATGAGTCATATGCATCGATTATACATCATACTTTATCTCGGTTATTATAAAGTAATCTATTACAAATAACCACTATGAAAAAAATAATAGCAGTAAATATTATATATTTTCAAAAATAGATATCTTATGTTTTCAATCAACAATTTTTTCGTTTTTTATAAGCGTTTTCAATTGAATATTTCGCATCTTAATGTAACATAGCATAAAAATACAAATTTTAACAAAATTGTCAAATTAATATATTTGATGCTAACTATTAATACTAAAAAAAAATATGATAAAAATTAATACGTTGTCAAATTATGTCGAAAAAAGGAATAAATCATCAATACTTTTAATATAATAGTTAAGACAAAATTTTTGTTTGCTTTGTATGCTTTGGAAAATACACGAAGGAATGCATTTTATTTTTCGGTTACAGCGATATAACTTCGTGCCTGATTCGAGCATGCACGAAGATAGTAGAATCCGCTCGTTGATGGTCCCGGATCTTTCTCCGAGAAACGGGATCGGTATAAAGTACGAGAAGATATCGAGGTGGCGGCTAAAGGCGCGGCAGAACGAACGAGAATGCGACGTATCTGTCGTATTGGGCCTATTTATGGCGCTACTTGTCACCGCGGTGGCTTTCGTAGCTGTGAAATTTCGCCGGTTTTGTACGGAACGAGAAATCGCTGAGAAAAAGAGACAGTGTGCATTCGGCCTGGGAGAAGCGAGCGCAAAAAATTGATGTGAAGGATAAAAAGGTCAACATCTACAAGAAATTCGAGATGAAAATATTACTCGTCTGTGACTGTACGGAATTACAACGAGAACGCGATGGATTTCAGTACTATCTCTATTTACGTTTCGCTTTTCATCATAATCGTTCGGATTAGTTTCGAAATCGAATATCTTGTTACATAATTATCTCGAAAATAGATTCGAATCTACTAATTTCGAGAATTGTGTGTGCGCGTGTGTGTGTAAGCGTGTGTGCGTGTGCGCGCAATCTCTGTACCGAAGATGCACAAACTTCAAATAACATTAACCAAAATTCGATTTAATTCCAAAGATTTAACATTGAAAACTAAAAAGTTGCGACAGACGATCGGTTCTCTCACAAAGTTGTCGCTAAAGAAGTATCTAGATTTTTCAATTTTTTAAAATATATTTCTTAGATTTTTGATAATAAAAAAAATCATTTTTATTATCAAAA
>Ga0157363_1004240_pt1 | contig 13175 bp, 7 predicted proteins | sample AttsexASBM1_FD_111477 | JGI IMG/M metagenome (GOLD analysis project Ga0157363, IMG submission 111477) | Fungus gardens microbial communities from leaf cutter ant in Ribeirão Preto, State of São Paulo, Brazil - Atta sexdens ASBM1 | ecosystem: Host-associated > Fungi > Mycelium > Unclassified ...
ATAAATCAAAGTAAGATTCCTTATATCAAAATTAATTAAAAAAACATATAAATTAGGGCAATTAGAAATCAGCGCTGTAATTGGTGCGTTTAAATAACTAGCAGACCTTAATGTCTAAAAATATATTTTAGATTAGTGAATATATATCCATCAAACATTTGGTGAATATAAATATATTCACTAATGTGAAATATACATTTTTAAATACCGAAGTCTTAGTTATTTAAAAAACGCATCAATTACCGATTCCTAATTGCCCTAATTTATTCATTTTTTAAATTAATTTCTATGTTCAAATTTGTAACTTTATACATGCATATCAATCTAATTATCCTGTTAATGATAATTATAAAATTATTATAAAAATATTAAAAGGAAAAAAATATTGAATTATATTTATTAAAATATTGATTATAAAGAATTATTAAATTTATTGTTAAATTTGGAAGAAATTTATCTTTTTATTTTGTGATTGTATAATGGAAATTAATATCCATTTCTAGATATAGAATGAAAAGAATAAAATGATTTTAATAAATCAAGGAATTGTCTTTTTGAACATTTTTGTAGTGAATTAATTTCATGTTTTTGATTTATACAAATTATAATTCTTGATTTATTCAGATCACATAATTTTATTCATTCTGCGAAAATTTGGAAAAAAATAACAGCTGAATATTAATTTATATACGGATTTTTTCAATAGAATCAAAAAAACAAGTCTTTTATCTCTGTTATTTGAATGCTAGGATAAAACTTAGCAAGAAAATCTTTTGTACAGCAATACGTTATAAATTCGTAGAAATATTTCGAAGTATTTTTTATAGAAATATTTCGTAACGGCAATGGAACTTGTTGACGTTCGCTTGGTCTTGTTTTTGTATGACGCGACGCGCACAGACACCGTTATTATCATTCGTGTGCCAATGCTTGAACAAAACAATCAGACAATGGAACTGTTCAGTGTAGGTATATTTCTCGTGATGCACATTTTATATATCGTTCTCTTAACAAATAGCAATTACATGAGTAACTGACTTTCACGATTAAATGTATTGACAACGATTTAATAAAACAGATATTTCACGTATAAGTTGGAAGTAGTGAGTAACAACCGTAACGCTATGAAATGAAATTTATAAATTACTGTTTTGTTGTGATAATAGACGATAATTATTTCTTAATCAACTTTTAGGCCAACCACATACATAATAAACTATTTACTTGAACATGTATTAATCGGCCTTATATCTATATATCTAAGATCTATGTATAATATAAATATAACTCACAATGGATTTTGGATTTTATCGCCGAGTTAAATATAATTTGTCTATCGTTTTTAAATTGAGAATTCGAAGCAAAGTATTAGTTGAGTAACTTCAAATTGAGTTAATAATACAACGCATTAAGTCAATAAACGTTATTTTAATATTAAGCATATAAATTTGGCGTACGTCGTTGATTTATGATTCAAAATTTGTCCTTTGAAGTTTCTATGGCTAATTTATAAAATATTGCTGATCTCAAGCGTAGCTTATGCGATCTTACTTTTCTTATGTGTATTAGCAGTGCTATTCAAAGAATCGTCACATTCTGATTATTATTAGTATCTGATCGTAATTAATTTTTTTCTTCACCAGTGATTATGGCGTGAGTGCTACAAAGGAACAACAATGATAGCACAAGAGAGAAGGAGGAGACCTAGGAGGTATCGGGAAACGACTGAGCAACCATGGGTAAGTAATTTATTTGTTATTTTGTTTGTTACTTGTAGAATTAATTATGGTTGATAATTTTTACATGCGCGCAATTATTTCTGAAACAATTTTTTTGTTGTGGAAATTATTACAATTAGAATACATTTGTATTTTACAGTTTTTTTTAAGACAGCTTCAAAGACAGTTCAACTCTGCTACGCATCGTGTATCCATGTGAGTAATAAATTATATTTCATTATATATACATAAATATAAAGTAATAGATCTGTAAAAACAAATTGTGTTGAATATATATAAGATGTATACATAGAAATGTATATTAGATTAAGTTAATAATATTAAAGGGTATAAGAATATTATGTATGAAGAAATACAGTATCATACAGATCTGTTAATTAAAAAGATAATCTAATACGTTAGCAACAATATGCAATTCTGGAAAGTAAAATTTATATCCATGAAACATTCATCGATGTATTTCGTTTTTTTATACAGCAACAGATTATGATATAGTTGTTTGAAATTTATAAGATAGGTAAACTTATAAATCGTAAATAAAAAAATGAAATAACAATGAAAAGATATTTGTAAAAAAATTGTTTCCGAACACAATGAACATATCATTACATTTTTTGTCAAGTATTCTGTGCGTAAGGTGTGTGTGTGTGTGTATGTATGTGTGTATGTACTTGTATAAGTTACATTAAAATGTTAATCAATGACATATTATATTAATACATATGAAAATGGAACAATTTCCAAGTTGTAAGAATCAGGGTGTAAATCGGATATGTCCAAATGCAATTAGGAAGTGAACACGAATTCTAATATCGATACTGTTAACAAGGAAACACAGAAAGTTTCTCCTCTGATTTTCATAAGCTTTTAACATGTTGCAATTTAAATCGAAATAAGGGATATTTTTTTATAGAATTCATATGGACTTTTAAGAGATGAAACATCTAATGAGTTTCTTTCGAAGCGAATATTGTTAAAACTGTAATATAACAGGTAGAATAAATTTTTTTATAAAAATTAAATAGTTTCAAAAGTACTTTATAATAATAGTATAACAACAATTTTTTAATAAAAAAGTTATTAAAAAAAAGTACAAATATTTTGTATTTTTTCATTTTTATTATAAAGTACTTTTACATCATTCAACTTTTATTCAAACAATTTTTTTGTATCTTTTATAGTTTCAATAATATTCGATTCAAAAAAAGAAAATCTTTCCTAGGGGTGGGAAACCTTTCACCTAAAAGTGCTATTTCTTATTTCGATTTAGACTACAATATATATTAAAAATTATCAAAAGGAAGAGAAAATTTTCCTGTATTTTCTTGCGAATTTAATAATTAATGATTTGAAAATATTGGTATTTTTACATTTCGACTTTAAAATTCTCCTTTTAAAATATCAAAATATCATTGAGATTTTGCATAGTAATTATATCAGTGCTCATATACCGGCAAATTATGATTACGAATACGCGATTTTTTTATATGATTCGCGCTCTGTTATTGGTCACGTCGATTTTCTCAACTGTCACGGAGCTGACGCCCACGAAGTCGTCGTGAATAGGAGCCGTCGCACTTAGCCCGACGATCGTAATCTCTCACCTTGCTTTTACTGCCGCAATGAAAAGAATAGCGATCGTTTCTTCGCGCTTCGTCGTCGCTGTCGCCGGTTGGCTTCGTTACGAAGGGAATTCGCGGAGAGAACGATAGGGCGCGCAAAGCAGGAAGGCCCAGAAGCCCTTCGTGATTTCCTATTAGCACAGATATTGCTTCACGAAGGACGAAAGTAATAATTTATCCGGGCGTGGGCTCGTAGGGTCGCGCTTCCTTTCTCGCCCCTTTCTTGCTGGCTTTCTCTTTCTCTCTTACTCTATTCATCCCTCATACTTGGCCTCTCTCTTTCTCTCTTTCTCTTCGCGGTGCTGCTAACCGCCTCTGAGCTTAACCCACCACCACCACCACGTCCGCCTGGTTCATTGTAGCGCAAAAATAAGTGAGTGTATGATGCACGAGCGCAAGGGGAATTATATGCCCTGTAAGTGGAAAAGGAAAAAGGGGGGTTGCCACGGGACTGCTCTCCAGGGGAAGTGGCAGGAGGTTAGCTGAATACTTTACCGCGGCGACGCACATACGACGAAGAACGTGAATTTGCTCGTTTTCCTGATAGTGCTTCTCCTTTCAACATCTCTCATTCAGGTGTCCCTTCCACATATTTCTTCGTTTTTATTTTCTTGGTTCTCCCTCTAATCCATTCTTTCTTTGCCTATATTTCTTTCTTTTTTTCCCTTCCCGGTTATGCACCCGTTCGGCTGCGTGCGGACGAAAAAGCTGAACGGATGGACGGAGTTAATCCTTCGCGCGCGAAAAGCAAAAGGCGGACCGCCGTCTCTTGAGCTTCACTGGAGCTTTGGCGATTATGCTAGCAAAAAGAGGACTGCTTAGACAGAGTTCCTGCAAGCGATTGTTAAATATCTGAACATGAGTATAGTAGGAACAGCGAAATATTTCTGTGTATAACATAGAAATGTCGACGCTTTGACGATGAACTGATGTTATTCAGCTGAATTTCTCGCAATTAATGCATATTATTATACACTTTATTTGAATTATCTTCTAAAGGATGCAAAATACTGATAGAAAAATTATTATGTTTATGTTTTCTTGATTTTTAAGTTGCAAAATAATTAAATTTTCCTATACTGACAAAAATTTTTGATTGAAAATAGACGGATCAGAATTTTCTGGTTTATTAGAATTCTAGTTGAGATAATTAGAATTTTGATTGATACAATATTTTTGATAAAATCTACTAACATTCTTATTTTTACCAGAATAATGATATCAATCAGAATTCTAGTTATCTCAATTAGAATTCTAGTAAATTTAACCAGAAAATTTTGATTCGTCCATTTTCCATCAGAATTACTATTTAATTCAACCATTTTTCTTAATGTAAAATTGTTTTTACGAAAATAATGTGCTCTTACTTATTGATTCATTTCGGCTCATGAAATTTAGTTGATATTCACAATTAGACACTAAAATATTAAGAAAATATATAAAGGAAACTTTGATAGAATATAAAGTGGTTTTTTTCTCTATTAGAATTAACAAAAAGTAACTACTATCACAACTAGATTTATCAGAATAGTGGCTGCAATTAATTAATTTATATTTGAATTGTCCATATAAACTTTTCCTTGTAATTAATAATGACATATATTAAGAGAATGCTTTTAAAAGCATTTTTAAGAAAATTAAAACACATTTAATAATGCAACTTTTATTACGTATAGAAATATAATTACAATAATAAATTATATTTCTGTATGTAATAAAAAATTGCATTATTAAACGTATTTTAATTTTTTTAAATGTCTCTTTCCTTTGCCTCTAAAAATTAGGCGTTTGTTTGACAACATTGCATATATCAAAGGAAACTAGAAAACAATTTCTGTTTGACGAATGCGCGTTTTCTGAAGCATATTTTCATTATGAAATAGCATGAATTAATTAACATCTTTCTCGGCGATCGATCGATTTGTGTAACGCACACCTTGAAGAACTGCCTCAAATTCATAAGAAAGTTTGACTTGCTAGTTTCGCACGTCTGACAAATTGCGATTTATGCATTTCTTGAAATAACAGGTTGGAAAGGGGTCGCGATAATTATTATTATCTAGTTTGTCAAACGGTTGGGGCAGATGTCGTCGCTTCGTGTCTCGAAGATGCGTCATGGATCTCACCGGCTGCCTGAAGTGAGCCAAGATGTAAATCCCATTAGCGAACTTGACGCGACTTCCTGGCCCGAATGCCTCGACGCGACGCGAAGTATAGATGCGACACGGATGCGACGACGATGACGACGACGACGATGAAGAGAACGACTGCGGTAGCAACGACGGAAGTGACAGCGATGATGACAGCGCTGACAGAATATACAAGGTAACGATACACTATGCGAAGTCGTTCGCTTCGACGTATGTAGATATGTGAAACAATATTTATGTTATAGTCGGCAATATAGTTTCTGCACGGACTTCTTGTATGAACAATACGCAACGCCAAGATACACCGTAGCCACGAGTCGTAGAACGTGCCGAGTTTTGAAATGTTGGTAGGACAACAATATAACTGGATATTTCGGAAATTGAGAGAAATGTCTGCGTGCGTGCGTTCATGTAACTTCATTTCTGAATGCCCGTATTTTCGGAATGTAGATATAGACGGATTAATGAGAGCGATATTTTCGCGGATAAATAGCGGGTTATATTTTCAATGAGATACGAATGATAATCAAAGCAAAGCCATTACTTTCGCTACAAAGTTAAACGCGATTCGCAAATTAAAGGAGCACTTCGCGGACGCGACGTGAACATCACGGGATTTATTATATCGTTAGAGCGTGAAAGCAGGGAATATTTCTCTCCCGGTACTGCCTAGGGGATGCGTCACCCCTCTGGCCGACACTTCCCGGCCTTTCCCCTTTCATTTTATTACGAACGGACGAACGTGTCGTCGATCCTTCGTAGTTCTAAAATCTGCAAATATATTACAGATAAAAGAAAGGAAAATATAAGGAAGAAATCATTATATTTTTATCTTTAAAATTACAATTTGTAGAACATTTTTATTAGAAATTTTGCAGATGTTAAAAATGCCCTTTCCTTGAATAAATAAAAATTTATTCATGTTTATTTATGCTAAAGATTAAAAGATAAAAAATTATAATATAATTTTTATTTTTTATCTTTATAAAAATAGCAATGTGCTTCTAATTATAATTTAAAAGGAGACAAACGTATAACAGAATGCGACTGAAAAGTAGTGTAATATAATATTCGTAATCGATTCTACATTTCCAAAGCGAGCTAAACATGATGTCAGGCGACGAGGGGATGTAATCTTACAACGCTGTAACTCGCTGTGCACGTTACGTCGTCGTATTTCCGTGGCACCACGATGGATACGCGTACACACGCACATGTAACACACGTTATCCGGTATGCGCGCGAGAGGCAAATTTGCATGTCAATATCTTCCGAGAGAATAAATCCATACGTATGAGGGAAGAAGAGCTCCTTAAATTGGTAATCGCGGTCTACGAAGCAGCCTTCGCATTTATCCGCGACCGCGTAGCGAAGTTACGCAACAGTGTGACGTCTTTCGATGATAACGCGGCGCGCAAACATCCGGTAACTCGATACCGAATGTCTCACATATGTAGAGATATCTGTCCCGTTCTCAATTAATTTACAAATTTAAAGGCACCCGCACGCACCAGCGATTGCGAATCGCAACCGACTGTCTTGAGGAAATTTTGCAAAGGCGCGGAGACGAATTCCTGGCCTTATCCCTTGCGTATCTCTCTAACGCTTTGTGTTTCCTCGTATATTTAATGAATAAAAAGGTATAGATACGTAAGATTTTCGACACAGTGGTATAAAATAACTCTGTTCTAGGAAAATTCACTTGTACGTATGCGTGTATGTATATATACGCACATTTAATTAAAATACGTTTGATGATATTAATATCCTGCACATATACGTTATTATAACATGGAGTTATAATTATGAAGTAGATTAATATATTAATTTCAATGTGAGATTAATAATGTATGTTAATATATGAAATTAAGTTAGGATTTAGTGGTCCAATATTCATATATATTTTTTACTTTTTTTTCAGGCACACGTAAAACATGTTTGCTTTGCTTAATTGTCTTATAAATAGAAATTATATATAAATAGAAACTATAATGTAATTTGGATATATTATAAGTTATATATTATAAATTGTATAATTGATATATTACATGAAAATACAAATATCTAGCTGTGTGCAGTTTCGATATATAAATGTTAAATTCAAGCTAATTCGCTATTCTCTCAGAATGAGTAGGGTCATCACGTGATCGTTAATGTTAACGTAACTCTCTACGATATGCAAAGTTTCTAGCAACTAGATCTGCTACGAGATCAGCTACGAAAGAACCGGGGGATTGAATGTAGCTCGTAAGCTGAGCCAGCGATGCTAACACGTATCTACGTGGAAATTAGGGCACATGGCTAAAGCCTGTAAAGCGCGCATCTCCCGTCATTTATACATGAAAATTTACGTCTGCATTTTACTCGCAAAGCCATTTGAAATAACGGCTTAAACTAATCAGTTTATTTTTTCAAAAGACCGTCGTTTTTATTAAACTTTTTATTAACATGAAAATATGTGCGATGCTAGCATAGAATGCATTTAAATATTAAAATATCATTTAGACGCGATTTACGCGTCCACGTTCATACACTCTGCTTATAATCAATTCCTAATATTTTTGTATATTTTGGATAAAATATTTTTGTATATTTTGTATAAAAAAATATTGCAGAAATTAATTGGTAAATTAATATACATGCACGGAAGAGATTGGCACGTGTTAATCTTTTGCTTACAAAAGCATGCCATTCTACAGTGTCAGTGCAGTAAGGTCTATTTGCATAGAGACGTCTAACGTGTCGAGCGTAGCAAGTCGCGAAATTCCTCCAATGCGTCCTCCGTAAATATTCATTAAAAGAGGGAGGTAGTCTACTCCCAAGTCGTTGACGGTAACGTTAAAGAGGATCTCCCGGGAGAAGCTTGCTCTCGTTCCAGTTGCCGTGTTGGAGAAAAGTGCCAATACCTTATTTCGTCGAGATGGCGAAATAATCTGCTATGCATAGCTCTGTCCTCGCCGCGTGCTGCGGTGGGCCACCCCGTGCGGCACACATCGCCATTATATTTTAACTTCTACACGCCATTTACCAGCGGCCGCACCGACGGTGTTAAATTCTGTGGCAGCCGGCTTTGGCAACGGTCGTAGCCGGGCAGACAGGCAGTTTCAGGGGTCTCCACAAATCCCCGGCGAGCCTTAGTCGGGAATCGAACGTAGCATGCCTTTTTCACCCCCGCACACTCGGCTTTTTGATTAACCTATGCATACTTGAAATCGCCTCGGCGCGATTTCCCGTGCATGAAACTTTAAACGGGCTACAGTCTGAAAAGAAACCGCGCGGCTTTCTTTCGGATGTAACTTCGCCGTCGTGGCTGGCGATTGCTGGCGGAATGGGCATGATTGCGAATATCAAATAATTATTTCCCCCAGGTTCTCTCGAAACAGTAAATTAATTATGAACATGATCTTGAGGTGCATCATGATTTTTTAAATTAAGCGCGATTAATTTAAATTAAATTAAATCACATATAATAATACTGGAAATTGATTATCATGTTTTCTAATTTTTGTTTCCACGCGTAATCCATCAAATGATAAATTTTAAGAAATGTACAGGAAGTTCATTTATCTACGATTTATTTGAGACGATCAGATCGTTAGTTCGCCTAATGAGCATCTCAGAGACGAATTGTGGAGACCGGCTGAGATATTGATGGAGAGCGTTCTTATTCTAAGCGATCGTGAAGCGGACGAGGAACATCAGTGAAGGTAGTAATCGATAAAAGGGCGTCTCCTCGTTAATACTGTTCGAAGCTTAGCTCATTATAAGCTTGCACGTGTTACATGCATAATGGCTACGGAAATTAGCGAAATTAATGGTGCGCCGAGTCCACGAAGTATTAAATAAGTAGATTACTTTAATGGCCGCTATACGGCGGTCGCTTTAAGCTAGGAACAATCTCTTCATACTCTTCTCGAGCGAATTTCCATTGTTGTAAAGAAAGTGGCAGGAGCAGAAATTTTTCGAATATTTAAGTATATCACTATCCAAAGAGAAGAAAATTTTCTGGATTCACACAAAGAAGAGATATTAGGAGTATTTTATTTTATTTCATATATTAAACTGTTTCAAATTAGATATATTCTTAAACAAATTTTATATGTAATCTTTTCTGGAATATCAAAATAGTCAAAACTGGAATTACAATTAACGATTGTATGCCGTGCCTATACAGAAGAGATTACGCGCCCGCGCGCGCGTGTTATATGTGTGTATGTATGTATGTGTGTGTATATGTGTATATATATATATATATATATATATATATATATATATACACACACACATACATATATATATATATATATACACATACATACATACATGGAAAATTGCGGAGACGTGATTGCAAGGAAACCCTTTTATCGACGAGCGACGAGAGTTTGCCCATACCTATATAACGGAGGAGATATCTAATAATGCATTAATGAAAGGTCAACCACCGGCATAGCTAGACTTGCGGAAGGACGAAAAGAAATAACGAGCAATAACGGTAGTTCACGTTCTTCGAATATCCCCAGCGGCTCAGATTCTCCGCACCCACCATCTCCGCGTGACTATATAAACGTAATGTATTATATATACTTATAGTATTATAAATACTTCCGCCATAAAAGACGTGAAAGCAGCTCCGCTTTCCGTCGTCTAACGCCATACATTTCGCAATTATTATCGCGACGTCGATGCCACAAATATTTTTGCTAATTATCTTGTGTGGCGTGGCCAATAGCGTAGGGCAGGTTGTATACAGGGTGGCTTTCAGAATGTGAATAATAGCTGGAGTCCCCCTCCCTCCCGACTGTCATCGGAAATAATATGAGAAGACCAGCGGGCGTGCGACAGCAAGATTGCGTGTGAAGACAAAAAAGAAGAAGGGAAGAAAGAGAAAAAGGGTCGTGGGCGGGATGCTACGCGGGGACAATTTGCCGAGAATTTCAAGAACGCGACACCTCGATCGGCGCGCGAAATGAAATAAGCCAACGAATATTAATTCAGGAACGCCCGAGAGCAATCGCAGACGTGAACGCTCGATACAGATTATCGGACCTATCTTCTGAATTCGCGTAAGAAGAGATTTTTCGCTCCGAAATCGCGTTCCCGAGACATTGCACCGTATTCGATATGCAGTCACAATCGCCAAAATATATTGCTTAATAAGTTAATAATAAAATATTTAATAATAAGATATTTATTCTTTATCATACGCCTGTATTGAGAGCAAAGTACGTTTTTAGTATTTGTGAATGTAATTACGTGTTATCATAATTATGATTATTATTGTTACAGTGTTAATAATAATAACTATATGTATAATTATATCAATAATATAAGTGTGGTTGATACTGTAAATAACTATATAAATTATAATTTTATTGCTATAAAAATAGTTGCAATTATTGTATTTAATTATGATTTATAATAGTCATTTGCAATGCCAACTAAGTACATGTAGTTATTAGTATTATTACTAACATTATAGCGGTAAGAACTATAATTATGGTAACATGTTATTATAGTCATAAACACTTTTCTCCTAGTATAATCTTCGAAGTAAACTGTATCGTTTAATATAATATAGTACGTCAAGTTTATACATATTTTAAATATAAATTTATTTTCTAAGTATTCACTTACTAAGTTATAATTTTCATTGGCTTAGTATCTTAAAATTATGAAGCAAAAGCAATAACGTAATATCGTGTAACGTGTAACATAATATCACTATTCAGTACCGGAAGACCTTTGTTTCGTGCAGCCACGGGGAACTTTATATCCCATTTCGCTAAATCGTAATGCGCATTCGCTCTCTTCATAGTGCTTTCAGGCAGCGCGAAGATTATTCGTGAGTAGGCAAAATCTTTCACCCCCTCCTCCCCTTCCTGCGAGCGCGTTTTCGCGCAAACGAAATTCGCGTATAAAGCCGATCCGTAGAAAGCGGCACGAAGCTCACTGAACACTCATGGAACTTAATGTACCATATGTGCGCGCGCGTGTGTGTATGACAGGCACACACGTCCGTGTGTACCTACGGTCGCACGTGTAGCACCTAGTAGTATAACGCGATATGGTCACGCCATCGCCTCTGGGATTCTGCCGGTTTCCCGCATGCAACTTATGATCGTTACTAACGGAACATTATGTAACCCGCGATAAGCGCATAATAGTTCATTCTAATCGTTATTTAAAACGCGCCCCGTATCGTGCTGGACCTGTTAACTCCTCTGTAATCTTCCTGAAACGTTACTAATTGTATTAAGTCGCCCCCGAGGCGGTTGCAAATAAATTTACGCCTCACTGTAAAAAAAAAGGCAGATCCTTTTACGAGTCTAGTACGTTCGTATACGAATATATTTGAATTACTATATTCTAATTAATATTAAACTATTAAACTAAATATTACTGTTCCGTATTACGTTAACGAAGGAAGAAATGAAAATGAGGTGCCATGTTAGACGATCGAATCGTTTTCCGAAAATAGATTTTATATGTTTAAGGCGCATACACGTGGTTCGTTTAAATCGTATGTTTTCCATTCAATTAACACATTATCGAAAATGTATTAACTTCCGTGGAAGTTTTTAAGAAGACGAGAACGATGAAGTCGGTCGTTTAACGCTTTGCTCTGCAAGTTTAAACGTTGCGAACTTTATTCATTGGCGTAAATGATTCCCTTAAATTGCGTTCGCGAGATTTGCAAACAAAAGTGAATCAAGAGGCGAGAAGCTCGTTGAGGTTTATAAACGTCCAGATAGCGAGAAATAGAGAGAGAAGGAGAGAAGAAATGGAGGGAGAGAGAGATCGAGTTATCAGTAATTTGAATATTTATGGAGCGGCGTGAGTTAAACGTAGATTTTTTTTTTTTTTTTTTACTTTAATAACCAACTCGCAACTCACAAATTTAGTTCGTGTCATTTAAACGTTCTTCAGTAGCTTGAAATTGCAGGCGGCACTGTGTTGAAATATTATTTTGAAGTTATCGTTCTGAGTAATCAATGGTAGGTAAATAATTTCAAACTCAAGTACTCGCGCAGGATGATGACCATAAAAACAGCATCGGTTGCTATCGTCGCTATTTGCAAATATTACTCACATGGGATGTTGCTAAAGCGCCGCGAATGGCTATGTGTACTGAAGATAACTTCGCGTTTTTATTCGAGTATTGCATAGGCGAAGAACCAATATAATATTGCAAACGGTTGGGAAAGTGCTATTACTTTCCCCGCTATTACATAAGGCGTCGGCATATTCGTATTACGATTCGTTTTGCCGGCTCATGTGCATTCAGCTATATGCCAATATCATAAGCTTCGAATTTACTTTCTTCGTGAAATCGGTATGTGATCTCGATATAGAGAAAGAGAGGAGAGAGAATATGTGAGGAAGTAGATTTTATATCGGAGTTGGTTGGCTAGAGTTATGATTTCTGCTTATAACCGATAAACGTTATTTCTTTAGCATTTAGTATAAGTTATTAATTTATTTAATAGTTTAAACTAACTTAATTTTCTAAAAATTACATTTTTAAAATTTCTCAAGTATCAAAATTTCTTATGAAATTTACATGAATTCAACAAGTGTCAAACTTAATTTTTAAACCATTAATAGAGCATGTGTCTATTTTGAAATAACGATTGTGTTCCAATGTTGTAAAAATAACTTAAATG
>Ga0157363_1004242_pt1 | contig 13172 bp, 5 predicted proteins | sample AttsexASBM1_FD_111477 | JGI IMG/M metagenome (GOLD analysis project Ga0157363, IMG submission 111477) | Fungus gardens microbial communities from leaf cutter ant in Ribeirão Preto, State of São Paulo, Brazil - Atta sexdens ASBM1 | ecosystem: Host-associated > Fungi > Mycelium > Unclassified ...
ACACACACACACACACACACACACACACACACACACACACACACACACACACACACACACACACACACACACACACACACACACATGCGCGCGCGCGCGCGCGCGCGCACACGCACACACATCTGTAAGACGAAATATAGATATACAAAAAACAAGGTCAATTGTTCCTATTGTACGTTCGGTATAGGGTGACTTCAGCGATTTCAACGCACTGTGCGCCCGTTCCCTAAGACTCATACAACTCGAGAAATACTTCGAATTTTATAAAAATGTTTTAGGAGTATATTTTTAAGACATCAATCTTTCGAAAATTCGATTTTTTGAAAATTTTACTTACGCTTATCCCTTTAAGTTGTGGACTGAGGACGATCAGATGGTTGTATCTCAAATATGTGTTTTTATTAAACTCGTGTTTCAATTCGGACCTAATTTGTGGCGCCTTTAGTCACCCTTAGTTTTGACTGATGGACCGCGAGATTGTTTGCTTCTATTGTAATTGTCGAATATTATATTAACACGTCTAAGATTTTGGACTTCATCTCATGTAACATCTTATTCATCTCGTACTCATGGACAAAACACTTTCGCTCACAAACAGATAGGTACATCAATTATCTAAATGGGAAGCTTTCTGTTAGGTTATCACAAATTCTATCCCACGTTCAAAGTAGTCCAGTTCCGACTACGACGTTGGCAAAGTTAGTGCTAGAGGGTGATTGTTTGGGAACATTATGTGAAGCTGATATGCAAATTATCGCATTATCGATAAGGCTTGCTAGCTTTCTCCAAGAGTGATGGCATCCTAGCGCTTATAAAACTACTAAGTTCCTCAGTAGAATCCGTTCTCTTTTACGCAATAATATGACATTAAATAATTTATTGCCTTACCAAGAAAGTTCTACCTAGAAAGAAAGAAGATGGTTATGCATTTGGCCGATGATTTACAAATAATAGTCGTTTTATTTCATTTGAATGGATCTACAGAGATACTGCTTTCGAGCATCCCCTATCCCAATCGGTTCCCTCTTTTCAGTATGCTTGCCATGCAATACGGTTTCTTATACAGAGCATTTGTGAGAGACAAAATCACTTAGCCTAGTTAAGAGTAATGAGTCTGGCCGGCGATCATGAAGATCCTCATTCACCTCTAACAGGATCTTAAATAATACAGGCCTGCCCCGATTCTAACCAAGTCATCAGAATTAAAACAAGTAATTTCGGTCGAGAACTTCATTCAGATACTTCTTTGAACAATTGAGGCACGTCCCAGGAAAAGAGATGTATGCATGGCTGTTCATAATCGACAAATCTTTGCTCAAAACAATGCCCGTCGCTTCTCAGCGGAACTTCGTGATTGCGAGGTCCTCAGCATTGTCAACACCAGACAACACTACATTAATAGATGCGGTTTTTTCCAATTCCCCTCTTCACTGAGATCGATAAAACAAATTGGCAAAAGTACAATCGCAATACTGTTTTTGCACCTTCTACCAGTCGACGACTGAGATGTATAATACCATCAGCAGCAACTCCAATCGGCTTCTTTATCAGATTGAACTATGCAAATCCAACATGTTCTAACGCTTTGCGTTGTTGATTGAAATTTTACAGTCAATATCATGCACTTTTCTTTGGATCTTCCGTTTCACATCTTCTGAGCCTTCTGCCATTTCATAATCAGAGAAATAGCGACATTCAGACTTTCTCGTTCTCATTACTCTATGTCTTTTTCCAATCTTTAGAATAGAAAAAGACGAAATAAGTTGAACCGAGATTAAAGTTAATCTACATTGATGAAAATGGGCATTAATTCGTTCTTTAGCGACATCTTATCGTTATATTAATCATATATGTAGTTTTCTAAACTTTTTTAGGTTTATTAATAACGTACGATCCTCCAGGATTAACAACGTTCATTCACAGATTCTCTCAAGGCACACTAGTGGATGATTACGTCCACTTTGGGAAACTTCGATGGGAAACCAAAATGTCTTGTTAGATCATTTACCAAATGTAATAATCGAAGAATGTGTATACATACATCGTGTATGCATGCATGCACATTACATCTAAAGTAGCTTCGTTTTATTAAACTTGTGTTTCAATTCGGATCTAATTTGCGGCGCCTTTGGTCACCCTTAATTTCGACTGATGGACCGCGAGACTGTTTGCTTTTAATTATTGAATGCTAACACGTCTAGGGCTTTGGATTTCATCTCATGTAACATCCTATTCATCTCGTACTCAAATGGACAGAACACTTTCGCTCACAAAAAAAAAAAGAAATATTTTGTTACTCCAATTAGAATTATCGTTATTTTCTACAGTTGACAGAAATTTATGTATTGGGTTGTCCGGAAAGTTCGTGCCGATTTTGAGGAAAATTGAAACGCAGAAGATTTAAATTTTAGTATACATTTATTAAATTATATAGGAGCCATTCTGTTCTACAACCTTTCTCCATCTTTCAGGCAACTTGAAAATTCCGTCCTTCCAGATTCTCTCAGATTTTTCAAAAACTTTTCTAAGTGATTTTTTACCTCGACCAAAGAGTTGAAGCTTTTTCCATTAAGGAAATTTTAATGATCGAAATAGGTGGAAATCAGAGGGCGCGAGGTCTGATGAATATAATGGATGGAGTAGAACATCCCAACCGAGCTCCAACAACTTTTGTCGACGAGTTATCAAAGACACATGAAGCCGCGCATTGTCCTGATGAAACACGACGCCCTTCCGATTCGCTAGACATTTTTGTTCAATTGCTGTCTTCAATTCCTCTAATTGGGAACAATATTTCTCTGAATTTATCGTCTCGTTTGATAAAAGCTCATAATACAGGATCCCTTTCCAATCCCACCAAACACAGAGCATGACCTTCTTTAGAAGATCGGCTTTTGGAGTGGCTAAAGATTCATTCCGCTTTTCCCAAGATCTTTTTCATTCAACATTATTGTAAATGATTCATTTTTCATTTCCCATCACTACTTGCTTCAAAAATGATGTCTCCTCGTTGCGTTTATAGAGCGAGTCGCAAATGGAAATGCGATCCATCAGATTTTTCTCCGTTAAATCGAGGAACCCATACATCAAAACGGTTTATGTAGCCAAGTTTCACAAAATGCTCGTGGATAATGGATTTTGACATATTCAACATTTCTGCTAATTTATATGTCGTATAAAGTGGGTTATTTTCGATCAGTGTTTTAATCTGATCTTCATCTGTGGTAGAGGGTCTACCCGGGCGTTCTTGATCTTCAAGGTTGAAATCATCAGCTTTAAACCTAGCAAATCACTTCCGCACAGTTCTTTCAGCTACAGCACTTTCACCATAAACAGCTATCTTGTTTGCCGCTTATGTGGCATTTTTGCCTTTCCGATAAAAGAAAAGCATTAAATGCCTGAAATGCACTTTGTTTTCTTCCATATTCAAAGGCGTATAAAACTAACAAAAATTAACATATCGCAACCAAATTTTTTTCCAAGTATGTCTGAAGTACGTCTATGTACACAATGTGTACGCATATCATTTGTTTTCAATCATTCTGATATATTCAGACCTGATTCCTTACGCCATCTACCAAAAATCAGCACGAACTTTCCGGACAACCCAATATTATACGCATAGAATTTCTAGCATAAATCTAAGTTCTATCTTTGCACATAAAAAAAGGACTTATAAGGGAAGGTTCAACTGTCCGGAACCGATTCGATTCTCCATGAGATATGCTATTAAACATGAAAATCTAAGATATGTATAAAAAAATACGTGCGCTAACTCATGTTTAAGGTGAAACACTCCTTAAAAAAAAAATGGTATTTTACTTTCGCGAATATCGTCAGAAGTATAAAAGATAGAAAAAAATTTTTTAAACAAAAGTTGTATGGTTTCAATAGTATAGTTATAGTTATAGATAAAAAATAGAAAAATTTATTGCATAAATAAAAAAATTTTGTTTTTTTTTTCGTTTAACAAAATACTCCTACCACCCATAATATTCTTAAATTAAAAAATTTTTTTTTTACCAAATTAAAGATTATTTTTTTACAATGTATAATAAATGAATTCAACAATGTATAATAAAATTATATTATAACAGCAGTTATTGCGAGGAATATTGCTAAGGTCTCAGTTCAAAGACTTAGGACACTCGCACGCAAGAAATCCGGATTCATCTCTTTGCCGAGGCAATAAGTTTATTATAGTTTTCTAAGATTAAATTTGGGAAATTTGGGAGGATTATTAATATTTCAAATTGATTGTATTGAAAGTTCGACAACCATATCGGCACGCAATTATCATTTCTGAAATTAATTCATTTATATGAATATATACATTCATTTATATGAATATACATATAATACATATAGTTCAACATCTTAACATTCAGACCGTGGCGCTTCGTATTTAAAGTAATGTATTTAACATAAACGATCTTATTTTCAATTTTATATTATATTTTATTATTATATTTATATAATTAATATTTTTAAGATATACAGAGTGTCTGGATATAATCGCCAAATATTTCATAGGCAAGTAGAGCGGACTAAACTGAGTCGAAAAGTCCTCTACCTTTGTAAATTTCCCCAATAGTAGCCGAATACGTGCTCGCCCGGCTTACTACTGCGAAGTGTATATGCCTACCGATCGCTTGGCGCGCGGGGGAATTGGAGATTGACTGGCAAGCGTCCCGCGCCACGCACACCGCCGCAGCCACCACAGCTCGAACGGCGCGCTTGCCAGGCTATCCCCGCTCCCCACGGCCCGTGCGCCAAATCGGTAGGCATAAACACAGTATTCGGCTATCTTTAAGGATTAATATCTCGTTAACTATTGGGGAAATTTACAAAATGATAGAGGATTTTCCGACTCAGTTTAGTCCGCTCTACTTGCCCATGAAATATTTGGTGATTATTTCCAAACATCCTGTATATACATATTAACCCTGTTATTATTTCTTTGATATTTATGCCTAAATTCTAAATAAAATTATAAGGTTCGTGACATATTCTCGTAAGATTTATAAGAATTTTGAAGTGTTTATACCTTTATACGATATTACAGACAGCTTTTTACTAGCTATAAAATTTACAAAAAATCATAAATATTTACGAATAATCTTACGATACATACGCATAAAGTTAGAATACTGACTGTAAGTTCTTATGAGTTTTACGAGAACAAGTTACGAGTCTTATGATTTTACTTAGAATTGATCTTATTTAGTAAGTAGAATTAATTCCTTCTACGAATAAAAATTAAAAATAATTTTATTCCATTCTTTTATAATAAAATTATTGTATAAGATTGAATCTTTAAAAAATAAATTTTTTCAAAATTGTTGCATTTAAAAATACATTGAATTGTTAGAAAATATGTATTTAATAACTATATTTAATAACTACATTTAATAACTATATTTAATATATATAGAAAGTATATTTAAATTTAAAAATCTCAATGTCATATATAATGAGATATAAGAAATAATCTTCTTAAATCACGTATTACGTATCAGAATTGTGACATATTTTTAAAGAAAAGATAAATTTTTTGAATGATAGGAATAACTGTGAACTTATTTACTTATCATTCATGTAATAATTTCTAAATGTTTATATACAATAAATTTATATTTTGTATCGTTTACTCATTATATTCATTACAATAATGATACTCGATGAAAAAATGTTTTAAACATAATGACTTCTTGCACCATGAACATCTTACTACAGCTATATAAGGTGTGTACAAAAAATTCGTGCACTGAATTTTATTCCTATTCTGCCGATGTGGTGACGCTGTAAGTTTGTACAGTGATGCAACGTCTCGGGGAAGCATCATATGTCCTTAGTAAAAGTTAGATGTCGAGATCTCTGCTTTTCGTGTCTGTTTTTATTAACATACTTTTGGTCATGTTGGAATGGAGCACGTTTTAACGAGCAAAGGACCAATATCAAATTTCTCATAAAACTTGACAAAAACCTGGTCAGGAAATTCTTCAAATGTTAAAAATAGTGTATAGTGAGTCTGCCATGAAGCATAGAACTGTGTAAATAGATGAACCGTTTCAAGAAGGGAAGAGAGTCGATGATGATGCACGAGTGGGATACCCTTCAACGTCACGTATCGATGAGAACATTTACGTGTTTACGATTTGGTGAAGGCAGACCGTTAAATTACTACTAGAATGATTGCAGAAAAACTTGGAATAAATAACAGTAGTATTCGAACAATTTTAAAAGAAGATTTAAACATGCAGAAGCTGTGTGTAAAAATTGTTCCGAAAGTTTTGACGAGCAAAAACAAAGACGTGTTGCAATGACTAGATCGAAAATGCCCGAAATGATTCAAATTTTCTCAAAAGGATGATAACCGGAAACAAATCCTGGATTTATGAATATGATCCTAAAACAAAAAGGCAGAGTGAAGAGTGGAAGCACAAGGTTCCCCTTGCATCAAAAAATCGCGCAAGAGTAAAAAATTGTTCAAAAATCAAGACCATAGTTTTTTTCGATATATCGTGAAGTTGTTCATCATGAATTTGTTCCAGAAGATGAATCTGTTAATACAGAATTCTCCAATATGTTGAAGTATTAAAGCATCTGCATGAACGTGTGCGACGTATATGATCTGAATTGTGGACAGAGAACGCATAGATTCTGCAGGGCAATTGCATCTTCACATACCGCATTCGTTACGCGCGAATTTTTGGCCAAAAACAATATCATAGACTCTCCCTATTCACCTGATCTAGCACCCTGACTGACTTCTACTTGTTCTTTAAAGTAAAAAAATATCGTGCGAAGTGAACATTTTGTAGCGGTTCATAAAACGAAAAACAACTCCTAAAGGAACTGATAAAGAAAGACATGCAGCTTTCAGGAATGGGAGAAACGTTGAACCAAGTGTATTCTGTCAAGGGGAGAGTATTTCGAAGGTGACCACATCCCGGTTATAGAATAATTTAATTTGGATGTTTGATGAACAGAGTACGAACTTTTTGTATACACCTCGTATTATTGCAACCTTCGATATCACGTTGTTGAACTTTTGTCTAAACTAAATTCTACTGGATTTTCAAATTTCTTCTGATCTTTCGTTTGTATAATCACTTTTAAATCATAAATATTTAAATAAGTTGTGATATCGCGGAGATGACAATTGATTATGTATCAGAGATTGTAATTTTATTATATTATTTCTTTTATGTACATTTATATTACTTTCTAATAGAGTAAAACAATATCTAAACAAAATCTTTTAGCAAAATTTTTCCAAATTCTAAATCCGTAAACATCTAATGGTTGTATTTTTCCTGTAGTGCCTTTCGGTATAATAGTAGTAATATGTTTTCCTGCAATGTTAAATCTGAAATAATATTGGGACAATGTCCAGTCCATAAATCGATAAGAAAAACGCTTTTAGAACCAATGTTTGGAAAATAAGCTTCTTCTAACCACATTTTAAAATGATCTGTAAGAAATACAAATGTTAAATTAATAACTATTTTACGACTATTATGAGATTCGTAAATAAAATATAAAATATATCATAGAAATGATATCACAGAGATTATAATTTCATGATATTATTCCGTTTACGCAAATTTATATTTACTTTTTAATAATAAAATAAATCTGTTGTGAAAGGAAATTTTATTTAATTACCTGAAATCATTTTTTCAAATTTAGATGCTTTTACAGTAACATTTATTAATATTATTATTGTAAATAAATACGACAACGAGATATAAAAAGTTAATAAGAGTCAAAAAACATAAAAAATCTCCATTGTTTGTTTAACATCAGTATAATTGAAGATAGATATAAGAATTGTACAAAATAAGAAAATTGAAATGCTACAAAATACAATACTAAGTACAATACATGTTTCGACCTTATATAATATTTAGGCTCTCTTCAGATGTACAAAAAAATTCCAGTGCAACAAAAATTATTATTCAAAAATTAAAAAAGCGACTGTTTTATTACAGAATTAGATGAGTGTTAAAACAGAGAAACGAAAAATTGTTCGTCAAACATTTTGAAAACAATTTTCCGCTTAAATTCATTTTTGATACCATTTTTGATACCATTAATAATAGAATCAAGGATATCACTCGGAAAAAGTTGTTTAGAATCAACAACTTAGAGAATAATAAAGAATAAATTAGTCCATCTTGATTTATCATATCTTATGTACTGATTTTACAAAAAAATTTAAACAATTCAATAGAAATGATTTCAATAGAAAAGTGAATGACCGAATGCGAAAATTTTTTCTTGTTTTAATGAGAATATAAAGAAACATAAAATTATTATATAAATTATCAAAATTAAAAAATTTTTTTAAACAAAAATAATATATTTTTCTGGTAAAAACTCACCTCAGAGTCAAAAATTGAGAAAATCCATGTTAATATTTAAAAAAATCAAATTTTGGTGTTAAAAGAAGTAAAAATTAATATTACAATTGTAAGTGTGTAACATTCAATGTATAAAATAAAGAATAAAGAAAACCGTCCAACGTTCTCGATGGATTCAATTGTATTGCAATAAATCTTGGCAATGCAAAATCAAACATTGTTTATTATCGGTTTATTATCGAAATATATGATTTATGAAAACCTGTGTCTGTTTGTAGGTTAAGACTATTACTCTGTTTTTTAATGTTAAGTATCTCTGAGACAAGGCGTTTATTATACACCGGCGTTTATTCTTCATCCAAGATTTGAATGTTCCAATCAAAATCATGATCCAATTACGATCGATGATCTGTTATTACCGATTTAGATGTTCCGTATATGATTTCGATGTTCTGAAATCCGAGTTTCCAGCTTCCTCCTCGTTTGTCCCATGTAAGATGCATCACAGTCATTACAGTTTATCTTATAAACAACATTAGATTTCGAAAAAAAGTCCAAAAGGTCTTTATGTACTTTGATAAATTTCTTTCATTTGTATTATAATAAGAGACTTTGATATCATTTCTATTGATATCATTTCTATTGAATTGTTTAAATTTTTCTGTAAAATCGGTACATAAGATATGATAAACCAAGATGGACTAATTTATTATTCTCTAAGTTGTTGATTCTAAACAACTTTTTCCGAATGAACTTTTATCCTTGATTCTATTATTAATGGTATCAAAAATGAATTTAAGCGGAAAATTGTTTTCAAAATTTATAACAAGAGAGATGTTTTTTGCATGAAAAATAAGATCTGACATCAAAAAAACTCTGTCCATTAAATTAAAAATTATGCCTTTCTTTTGAGATGTCAGATGATTGAAAAAAAATTTAAAAATCTGCTTGAGTTTATGATACCAGTCGAAAATCAAATGATTATTATTAATAATGATAGAAATATTAGAAAATACTAGAAAATTTAACAAATTATGCTCGACTTCCATGGTAAATTGTGTAATGCAGACGAGGATGAAACGAATTGAACGCGCTGAGAAAATCCATTTTAGACACTGAAACTGCCGCGCATAAATCGCCGACATACTGATAAAAAAGTACAATAAAAAAGTACAAAATCTCCGAACAACATCAAAGCTTTCCAATTTTTGCATTACCAAGTCCGCAACAATAGGAGATAAAGAAGAATCCATGGGCGTACCAAAATTTTGTTTATAAATAAATGATGTTGTCAAATATAAAAAAAGTCGAATCTAAAACAACCTAATTGCAGTCAGAAATTCTGTTTTTGGAAGTGCATTTTTTTTTAAATGTAAGTCCAATTCTACTATCATTACAGTCCATTGTTAAAGCCATTAATATATTTATGAATAGTAACACAACGTCTAGAGAAATTAATTTGTAATTTTTCTTGAAGTAAATTCCTTTAAGTTTATCAACCAACTAAAAACTATCTTTAATATGATTCTCAGTACTTTCAGTACTTTCTTCAGTAGATTCTTCAGTACTTTCAGTACAGAATCGTATAAATATTATATAAAAAGGAAGCCATGTAACAGACTATGGACGAAACAATGATCTTAAAAGAACAATTTGGTTTGTGAATTTTAAGAAGTGCATACGCTCTGGGAAGAAATGGCGCGGAGACGGCGCGCGCAAGGACTAGGTCCATAGAGTGGCGCGCAAAATGGGCGCTTTGGTTTTCGGCGGTACTTTGAAAACTGTTATCGAAGCGTGTGCAGGCGCCCTACTACATAGTTATACCTATCCGGACTAGGGGCATAATTAAGATCGAATTTCACTTAAATAAGTTCGTTCAATCTAAAAATTTTTCAGCCAGATGATAGAATAAGGCAGGTATCTGCAAAATTTGGCAATACTGCAGTTTCTCAAACAGGACGATATATATTATATTTAAATTTTATATTTATAATTTTATAATTATATTTAAAATTACTGATTTTATATTGAAAATTGACGTACCAATTAGAGAAATATTAACTCCTTTAAAAGAGAATACAGAGCACGATGTAATATTTGCAAGGCAGATGCCGATGTTCTAATAATTTTCCTTTACACGTATGTTTTGTTAATAAAGTAAAAATATAAACAATTGAATTGTATTAATATAAAAATAAATATAATTAAATAAATAAAAAGTCGTTTTTCAAAAATCTGTTTAAAAAAATTTTTTCCATCATCAAAGCAAATCTTTCGTACAATTTGAATTTCACCATTGAATTTCTCACAAAATTTCACATTAGAAAACACATATTTTAACTTATTTTTGTTCTAAAATTTCATAACAAAATTAATATTTAAAAATGCAATTGCCAAATTCGCACCAGTGTGGAAGTTACGGATGCGCGGTTGGAATTTAGAGGTTAATTTTTTGATAATCATACCTTAATACTTTGAACAAAATAATAAGATAAATCAATTGGTGGATAAAAAGCACATAGCTTATTTAAAAATACAATGCTTATTTAAAAAATTATTCATAGTATTTTTTTGAAGCAACTATGTGTTTTCTTTCTATCAATTGATTCATCTCATTATTCTGTTCATGAAAGTATTAAATACGATTATCAAAAAATTAATAGTTTATTTAACATTTTATGTCAATATATGTCAGAATAAGATATAAAATATTTCGTAAACTATTGATTTTTTTTATACCACTATCATAATACTTTTATATTCAGAATAATTAGAGGAATCATATTGTGTAAAAAAATAATACAATTTCATTTAAAAAGGTGACCTTAAAGTCTAAAAAAATATGATCTTGAGAAAAATTTTTTACTCATTATAATATTTGTCCTTTCGAATCGAACAACTTTCTTCTTTGGTATTTTCTCGTATCATTAAATACGGAAACATTTTAGATGATTAAGTTAGAGAAAACAGTCTGTGATAAGCATACTATATATATATATACGAGTGTATATATTCTATATGAAAACAATGTACATATACAAATATACATATACAGAGTCTCAGTTGAAGCTTCGGATGCAATTATCTTCCAAATTAGTCGCTATGATTCCATTTAGAAGAATAAAGGTCATTTTGAAATCTTGGAAGCACGTTCACTTTTAGCAAGGATTTGTGATCATCAAAAGATATCCCCCTCGTATTTATTAAATTAAGTTCTATTTGAAACTTTTTGGAATAATGATAGTTTGGGAAATAATTGCATCCGAAGCTTCAGTTGTGACATCTTGCGTACGTGCTATTTTTATTATATACTTTCCGATGTTCATGCAGATTTCGAAAAGTAAATTTCGTGATAAAAAATGTATATAAACGTATATAAATGTACAAAAAACATATATAAACGAAAAAAACATAAAGGAGAAAAATATATAGATCATAACAGAGGCAATTTTGTTAAAAGTTGTAGTTATTATTTTTCAAAAACGATAATAAACAAGCCATCAATTAATTTTCAAAACAATGAACCTAACATGAATCTATCTGCTTCATTATAAATTCGGAAGGACAGATTACCTGAGAAAGTAATCGTTAACGAAGTCAGGATGCTCGTCAAGCCAAGCCTCCATACGGGCGTATTCTGGATCATACGTCCAAGTCGATGTCGAGGAATAATAAACGCCGCCACCACTGCTACTGGTTCCATCCTGTTGCAGCATACTTTGACTGGCTACGCTACTCTGGACGCCCTGTATTCCTTGTACACAAGGACCCGCCGTTTCCGCCGTCATCCTCGGCTCCTCGATGCTCCGCAAGTACAGGCCTGTATTTTTGCCACATTTTATTTGTTAATTATGCGAATTTAATAATCTTGTATTGTAATTTTGAATTCATGTAAAATATTTGGATTTCTTAATATGGCCATCTTTTCTCAATACTGACGATAGCTAAGTCTGTTGGTACATTGTAAGGTGTAAAGAGATACCATATTCAATGAAACTAATATCGTATTATTCAATAATTTCATGTTTTTCAATTCATTGACTAATTGAGCGCTGTTTTTTTTACGAATTTTATATTATTGACAAATATTATTGCGAATATAGTTATTGATTAATCTATTCATTGAAAAGAGCCATTTATGGTCGAAACGTTTGAATTTATTTAATCGATTTCATGATTATATTATATTAATAAATAAATAAATTATATTAATTAATAATAATAAATAAACAGCGATCATCAATCAATTAGGCTATAATAGCTCTGAATTTATATTGTACCAAGATGAGATTATGTTTACTTTTTGAGATTAAATTTACATGCAAGTATATGTATACAAATATTTCTCCAGCATGCCCATTGACCTATTATCTTTTTGTGACCATTAAAATCGTAATTTTTTAAACTATTATATTCTCGTTTTTGAGAAAAGTCTGTGGTAAGATTTGTATACAGTAGGTCAAAAAAGTGTTTGCGAGCCTTATCTGTTATTATACTAAGTTATACTTGAAAGGTTATATTTTCAACATCTTTTTTTCTCTCTTATTTCATCGTTAACTTACCGTAGAATTTTGCACAATTTCGGTACTTCAATTTCATACACCCAGTTAAAAGTTAATGCCCAAAGAAAACCATCAAAATAAATGGTTTTATTACGTAAAATTAAATCCGTTTTATTACTATTAGGTGTACAAAAAAGTTCTGAGCTTTAGATTTGATACAACCGAAATAATTTAAATTTTATATATCTTCCCGCCTTTTTGTGGTTTTAAAGCGTTAACATTTGGCCTTCTAAAATGCCAT
>Ga0157363_1004243_pt1 | contig 13171 bp, 13 predicted proteins | sample AttsexASBM1_FD_111477 | JGI IMG/M metagenome (GOLD analysis project Ga0157363, IMG submission 111477) | Fungus gardens microbial communities from leaf cutter ant in Ribeirão Preto, State of São Paulo, Brazil - Atta sexdens ASBM1 | ecosystem: Host-associated > Fungi > Mycelium > Unclassified ...
AGATATCAGCTAATAAAGCTTTTACATTTACTGATGGCCTGATATCTTAGTTGTTTATTGTTGCTTTTGTACATCCTACATATATATGAATAGCCCTTATTTGTGGCTTTCTATCACAACTTAGTTTGTGAAAATCAATCTACTGGTTGTGGAGATACAAGCTGAATAAAGTTTGTAACATATTGGAATATCAATCTTATTTTATTTTTCAATTATAGTATTATGTGTTTTATTAACATTTATTCAGATGATCAGCAGACTGTTTTAAAGTATCTAAAAGATACTGAGGTAAATTTGAACAATGTCTTAATTATAATAGTGGACTTTGATATTAGAGATAATAATTGGGATTCTTTATATTCTTATCACTTAACACATGCAGATATACTTCAAGAAGTAGCTGACAGTCTTAATTTAGGATTATCAATGCCTATCAAGCTAGTATCTACTTGATATACAGATAATTCTCAAGATTCAAATTCAGTACTAGACTTAATGTTTCTCTAAGAAAAATCAGAGGAATTCAACAATCATTAAATTTCACCAGATTTATGAAATCTTTCTGATCACACTCTCTTATTGATATTTATCATCATTGAAGAAGAATTCATTTAAGAGAGAAAACAGTCTATTGTTAGAAATAGCAAAGAAGAAAAAAAATTCATCAATAAGCTTAGGAACAGGATAAGCATTATAGATATAACTAATATTATTAGCTGTAATATGCTTGAACATGTAACTTAGGAATTTGCTACTATTGTAGAAGATCTTTGAAATAAATATATCAAACATTTAGAAGGAAGATAGACTGGATTAATTACAAAAAGTTGGTAAGAATGACTAAAAGAGTCTTTTTTGATAATAGAATTCAAGAAATCACTTCAACTAACAAGAGATCATAAGAACTTATGAATTAGGTCAAGAAACAAAAATTACCAGCTACAGAAGCCATCAAATACAATGGACTTCTATACAACAATCTGGACAATTTGTAGCAAGTACTACATCAATCCTACAATTTAGCCTAAGATCAGCCTATTGATATACAACTTCTGGACAAAATTCCTTCATATTAACAAGTAGAATAGCCTCTATTCTCTAGAGCAGAATTCAACAATGCTATTAATAAGTGTAGCAATTCATCCATTCTGGGTCCCAATTATATTTCTTGGAATTACCTTAAAGTGGTGTTAGATAATACCAAGTGTAGTACTAATATTGTTAACATAGTGAATTCTTGTATTAGCCTCAGCTATTAGTCATCACACTTCAAAAAGTCATCACTTATCATTATTCCAAAGTCTAACAAATCTTTGTATAACATCCCCAAAGTCTTTTGTCTCATTTTTCTTCTTAATATGCTAGGAAAGCTAATCAAAAAAGTAATAAACAATAGACTACAAGTTCACTCTATTGCTTCAAACTTCATTCATCTGAACCAATTGGGAGACATCAAGCAACATTTAACAATAGATACTGATATTTTCTTAACTTATCTCATAAGAATGGGATGGGTGAAGGACCTTTACACTAGCACTCTGGTGTTTGATATTATGTAGTTTTTCCCTTTCTTAAATCATCAACTTCTTTCAATGTTTCTGAACAAAGTGGGCTTTGATTTGAAAATTTCCTGGATTTTCTCTAGTTATTTAATTAACAGACAGACTTAATACATTTGGAACTATTTCACACCTCTATTCTTTAGAGCCAATGTCAGTTTTAGTCAGAGATCTGCTCTCTCTCCCATTTTTTTAAGATTAACTATTTATTATATAGGATATGGTGATAGACCATGATATCTATAATGTAGCTACTTAAATAACAAAAGAAAGAAAGAAAAGAAAAGAGAAAAGAAAGAGGGAAAAGATAAGTAATAATATTACTAACACAAGAGGATAATAGTAAAGCTGCTGTTAAGTGATACCTTCATAAAAGGAAAATACTCCTGGATTGAACTCAAGAAATGCAATGATATCTTTCAATAAATCTCTTTGAGAATTTCAGTACTTCTTATAATGCCTACAGCCATACATGATATGATTTCTAGTTTTGATTAGATAGTCTTCACATAGACAAGTGAAGAATTTCTTGGGAAAAAACCTGAGATAATATTTGCTAATTGGAGTATGATTTGTGATAGCTCTGACAGCATATACATACAACATATTAGAGTGTCCAAAGTGTTTAAGTCAAGTGTCCCCCCCTTAAAGTAAGTGAGTCTGGTGAGTAAGTTGTCATCATCATTTAAGTCTAGAAAGTTCTTTTTCTTGTAATCCAATGCTTGAAAAGTTATTTACCAGTTCTTCAGAATTAAATCACATTCTTTGTTTTTGTTAAATTCCCAGGAAGATTTGCATAGAAAAATAGGATTTTTCTTAAGCTGTTTAGTCTTCTTGTTAACTGCTAAATTAGGAGGCCATTTATTGTTGCTAGGGCAATTCCAAAACAAAACAGAATTATTAGAGTTCTTGTTAAAGAAGGCTCTAAGGTCTTAAGATATAGTAATGGAGTGTAGTTGATAAGAATGAGTAGACAAATCAAAATATTGTCTTACAGCTGGAATGGTATCTGTAATGACAATAATTTGTTCAATGTTTGGAACTTTAACAGCTTGATTAATTCTACTTCTAATGGCAAAAAGTTCCGCTTCAGTAGATATGACATTCATAATATGATGAATTGTTTTTGCAATAATATTCTGACCATTACATATATATGAAATTGAAGTAGCAACATTATTTATAATAATGACATTAGATATGACTATAACAGTGTTTGGGTTTAAAATGGAATTATCAAAGATTTTATCAAATTTTTTTGGTAAGCAGTCTTGGCTTCTGTACTCTCATGATTTACTAGATGGAAAAAAATGATCAGGAAATATATCTTTTAAGTGAAAACTCAGAGAAAGTTCTTTGTAAAGTCTGTCAAAGGAAGAGAAAACTTCATTTAAACAATTGTTAGAGTCCACTATTGAACTCTTGATTTTTGACCATTGTTTTTGTATAAGAAGAGCTACTAATAATCAATGAGGTTTGGCCTTCTTTAAGTGATATTCATCTAACAGAAAATTGAGAGTATATTGTTGAGGTAGAGATATAACTCTCAGATGATGTCTCCTACTGATTTTGTTGAGATAAAAGTGAATAAGAATGAAACTTCCTAATACTTCAATTCCCTATGAAGATAAAGTGTGAAAAACACTAGTAATCCACAACACTACTCTTTATTGTATTTTCTTTAATTCTTTAAGAAGGTAAAAGAGAAGCACTTTCTTGTAGTACTATAGCTGGAAGCCATAAAGTGTAATGGGTATAATGCATATTTTGTAAAGTAGTCATTTATATATAAGCAACAGCCTTCTGGTGGAATTTTCTAACATCTTTATATTCTTAATAATGGATAGGACTTTGTTGGCATAAAAATGAATGTGTTGATGGAAAGTTAATATTCTGTCAAAAATGAATTTTAAGTATTTTCAATTATCTTTAGATTACAAAAGATATCTTCCTAAAGGCCTAAGATCTAAAGAAGAAGGTTTATAATTTTTCATTATTCTGGAAAAGTAGAAGACTTTAGATTTGTTATGTTCAATCATAAGACAAAATTGTTCATAAAGAGAAAAAATAATGCTATAACTACAAAATAGGTTTGTATTTGATTTTTTATAACTTTTTCTCTGGAAAATAAAGAGATTATCATTAACAAAAAAAAAGAGATAAAAGACTATTAGTTCTTTTCTCAAAAATATGAAAGATAAGGTAATATATAATGCCCAATAGAATAGAGAAAAGAGCTGAACCTTGTCCTATACTTCCATCTGTCCTAAAAAAAGAAGAGACAAAATTGTTTCAAACATATTAAGTTTGTCTGTTAATTGAATAATTAGAAAAGAAAGTAGAAATTCTTAGATTGAAATCAGCTTTGTTCAATATCAATAGGAGAAGTTGGTAATTGAGTAATAGAAAGAACTATACTATATCAAAAGCTAACATGCTTATATATAGATCTTTTATTGACTCTGTGTGTATTAGATAGATAAGATATGTTCTAGCATTAAGAGTGGACTATTGTTCAATGCCTCCTAATTAGTTTAGGTGAACAAAATTTGAAGCAATAGAATAAATTTGTAGTCTTTCTCCAATGGCTTTTTCTATAAGTTTTCCTAGTGCATTAAGAAGAACAATAGGCCAGAATGTTTTGAGAGAGTTATATACTGGTTTATTTGGTTTGGGAATAATGATCAGTGTTGATTTCTTGAAATACAATAGCCAATGGCCAAGATTAATACATGAATTGGCTATGTTGACAAAATTTGTAATATATTTAGAGTTATTTACCAAAATCTTGAGATAATTCCAGGAGATATGGTCAGGTCCTGGAGTGGATGAACTACTGTATTTTTTTAATAGTATCAGTAATCTCAGCTTTAAAAAATGGTGGCTACTTGGATCAAGGCTGTGAAGTGATTTCATTAAGTAGTTGAAAGTTAATGTATCAATCTTGAGCTAAGTTGAATGTAAGATGAAGAGCTTGCTAAAGATCCCTGAGTTCAATGCATGAATGTCTGTTGAATTTGATGACTTCTTTGGCTGGTAACTTTGATTGTTTGACCCAATTTATGAGATCTCATGGTCTCTTATTTCTTGTTGCAATTTCTTGGATTTTTTCATTGAAGAAGATTCTTTTGGTTCTTTTAACTATTTTCTTGAATTTACTTCAGTCTGATCTTGATCTGGAGGTATGATATGCAGACAAATCCCTGCTACACTCTTCATTCCACTATGTTTTAAAGTATTTAGTAACATTGATATATTTTGAATACTTAATTCAGAGTTTATCTGTAATTGACATGAATTCTTGTATTATTTTTTCATAGTCTGGAATATTGGCCATGCCAATGTATTTCAATCTACTCTTAAGCTCATTGACAAATTCTATCTTTTCTTTGCTATTCTTGATAATTGTTTGTCTTTTGTCTTGAATAAATTCTTTTCTAATAATGATATTGACTGATAAAAGAGTATGGTCAGAAGGACTTCATCAGTTCAGTAAGATTGTGTGAGTATTGAATTTGTCCAAAGAAACATTAAATTGATAACCAAGTTAAAATCTCTAGGATTGTCTATATATCTTATTGGAACTTATATAATAGGTGTAGATAGTTCTAGATTGAAAGAAATAGCAATCTCTCCAAGGGTGTCAGCATATTATTCAAATTTATCTCTGTATTCTTTAGATACTTCAAGGCCATTTGTGATAGTCATCTGAATAAACATTGATAGTAAAATAAATGATGCTACTATTGAAGAAGGAAATGAATAAGATCTATCTAAGAGAAAATTATAAATGAATAATCCTTAAATTGATATAGGTGAAAATCCTTGGATATTTGTTACTGTTGACTAATTGTCTTGCAAATATGATTCATAAAGAATGATTGAGAACATCTACATTTTCTTTGCCTTCTTCAGATACTAAGCTTGAAATAGTCTAAATAATAGATCATAAAGGTTTCTGAATAAATATAATGTCAAAGTTTTTGTTATTTTGATAATATCAGCCTGGTGAACTCTGAACTCATGACTAGCTTTGTCACACCACTATCCAACATCTCTACTGTCACTTCCTTCTGTATATCAATTCTCTCTAATCCAATCTTTACTGTTATTTCTCTTTTCAAATGTTTTAAGAAAATATTTTTAAATTTTTTAAAATCATTGACTTGCCCCACCTACAACTGAGTAAATTAATTTGCTTCTTTCTTCACAGAGCTCTTGATACTTCTTAGAATGCCACTGTTTATTGAGATGATGTCTCTAAAAAGGGCATATATTACTATCCACTTAGTGTTTCTCTTTGCAATTAATATACTTGAAAGTGTGAGGACACAATTTGTCTTTCTTAGTCTCAAGTTTAGAGGGTTAGTTTTGAAATTTGCCTTATAACACCACATCATCTCTTTATAGTGTTTAACTTTATAGGGTCTATTATATTTGATGGATTTAGATCCATTTAGATTCATAAGTATGATATATAAAAGTCATATATCCCCATTTCCAGCAATTCTTGCATTAAGAGATGCCTGAATTTATATTTGTTTCTCAAATAGTCACAATGTGACATCTGATATTAAAGCATCTGTTAATAAGGTTTTTTGCTTTGGAACCACTTTGGAAGTCCCAAATATCAACCCAAATCATAGTCATATTAGATTTGGGAGAAGCTTTGATGATTTAGTAACATAATGCAAGAATGGTGTCTTCAAATATGTAAGCACTTTTAATCACTGTTTCTATAATGTCTACAGTAATAGGAAGATTAGTATTTTTGATGAAGTGAGGTATGGTTTAGATTGGAGGAGCTTAGGGCTTGTAGCTTCATTTGAATCCACATCATTCAAGTTCTTTATATATTTTTCAATGGTATTCATGTTTGAAGCAGATATTACTTTATTTATTGTAATGATAATTTCTCTATTGTTGGAACAAATAAAATTAGCACAAATTTCTGATTTAATACCTTTCAGTAAGCAATTAATATTTGATATGTATACATTGGATTATTCCATGACTCTATGTACATTGTTTAAGCTCATGAGAATTATAATCTGTAGCTTAGATAGTCTTTTAATAGTCATGTTCACTTTGGGTTTACTTCTCTGGTTTAAATTAGACATGATATTATAAATTTCTGAAACTTTGTTTGGAGAGAGTTTTAGAAATACATTCCTTATTTTGATAATGTTATTTATATTGCTCAAGGATGCTTTCACATATAATTTGATATTTAACAAAGAGTTTAATTTGAAAGCTTGATTACTCTTGAAATATTTAGATTTCTCCAAGATACTCTTACTAGGTCTAGGTAGGATAGGAGAAGGAATCTTTGAAATGTCTGCTTGCTTTCTCTTAGTTTGTTTCTTAGAAGAAACATTACTTAGGGAAGACTTGTTGAACTGTACTAAGACATATTACCTGAAACATCTGTTATTTTTGTTAGCTATTAGTTTGTCCTAGCTTGCTTTATAGATTATAAACAAGAATTCTCACATCACAAAGGCAAATTCAGAAATCTGAAAGATATTCTCAGCAGTCTTGTTTTCTAGTCTTTTTTGTTTAATAAATAATGCTAATTTGTAGAGAGAATATGTAATGTTTTTTGCATTACCTTTTAAGATGTTATAGTGTGCTTGGACACTAACATTTTTCTTTTCTTTTATCTATTTTTCTTGATTTAATATTTCTTTTCTTTTGATTTTTCTTTTTCTTTTGATTTTCTGTGACAATAAAGAAAACATATAACTGTAATCATATGACATATCACATGATGTGAGGTCATAGCCTTAGACTTTGGAAGAAAGAACTAGAAGAATGATGACAAGGTGCATATATATGGTATATTCACCTTATAGTATATACATGATATACTTATTGACAATGTATGGATATTAGGGTAGGATTATTTATTATTAGCATGGACCATGTATCTATTGTATAAATAGGATAGCAATACATTGGGGACTTCTTGTTGAGTTTTCTTGTGATCCTCACTTAATATTTGTCTTGAGATTTATTATTTGTATTACTATTGGTCTTTTAGTTAGTAGTTGCTACAACAATTCATTCTAAAAGGAAAAATAAAACAAAAACTGCTATTCTACAATTGTGGGTCTGCAGGTTGATTTGCCAAATATAAGATGACAGAAGATTCAATGTTGTTGATAATATCTAGTATTGTCTGTTCTGAACAAGTATATATATTGACAACATAAGGATCAATTGCCTTAACTACTGGTGTCATGTTAGTATCATTTATTTCTTTCCTTACTGTTGTATAGGAAATAATGGGACTAGAGCTTTGAAGTTCTGAGTTTTCTACTTATTCAGTCTATGTTAGACAGTTGGCTAATGCTTGAACTTTATTAGCATATACTATAGATGAAGCATTAGAGTATGTTAATGACTTTTTAGAGTTAGCCAACATCAACTAACCTCTAGGAGTATCAACTTCTATATCTATTTGTTGATTACTTATATTATATTAGTTATTTCTTATAAACTGCTTTAAAGATTTATAATAAAAGGAAACAATGTATTTGCTAGTTCTCTGTTGGGCACTATATTATGATTCAAGACTTAAGTGTTAAAGTCAAGAAGTAACCTTAAATTGGGTAATTACAAAAGAACTCAATAGAGAACTCTGTATAAGATTGTCTATCTTATATACCTCAGACTACTGGTCTGTGTACTACTACTTTAGCCTATCCTAAATGACTATATATCTGTTTTAAGACCACTATGTATATAATATATAGTATGATGTTATTTCTTCCAAAACCTTCTACTATTTTTCATTATAACATGTGACTATATAACAGTGTAACCATAACCTATGACATCCCACTGATTTCTAACACCAGTTCTAGAAATAGAATAGACTGAGAGAAACAAAGGAGAAAATAAAAATAAAATAGAGTTTAATTTTTGCATTTCTAACATACTACTATATAAGATAATGATAAAAGAGAAAGAAGCAATATTTATCTCATTTTTTCAGCCCTTTTATTGCCTCTATTTTTCACATATAAAAAAGAACTAAAAATTATTCTATCTCTATTCCAGTTTGGTTTCTTTTATTAGTCAATGATAGTCTTTTTATTTCTTAGAAAAAAATTTATGAAAAATCAAATACAAACCTTTTTTATAGTTATAACATCATTTCTTCTCTTTTTAACTAATTCAGTCTTACTATTGAACATGACAAATCAGAGGTTTTTCATTTCTCTAGATTAACAAAAAATATTAATCCTTTTCCACTAGATATGAGTTCTATAAGAGGTGCTATACTCAGATCAAAAAACATATAGCAATATCTAGAGTTTTTCTTTAATAAAAAAACTCTCTTTTCAGCACCATATTTGTTATTATACCAATAGAGCCTTATTTACCATCAAGAGTATAAAGATATTAGGCAATTTGACAAGAGTACTCTTCTATTACAATCTCAAAACCTTAGAGTAGGTTAGAAAAAGAAATCTTGTATAAAGTTATATAAGAGAACTCAATGGAAAACTCTGTACAGGATTGTTTACCTTATCTACTAAAACCATATAGTCTATGCTACTACTACTTAAGCCTACCTTAAATGACCATATGTGTTAAACACACTATATAACATCATCCTTCCAGAACCTTCTATGTTTTTCCCTTGCTATTACATGATCTGTTACTGTTATTGTTACTGTAACATATAACATGTGATGGTGTGACTGTTATGTTATGCTAGACCCTAGCCCCAGTTCCCAGAGTAGAAACTAAAAGAAAGAAGAAGAAAATTAAAAGAAACTTAGTCCAAATTTCAGTCTAATATCTCTAATATATAAACATTTCCTATACAGAACATGTATTTTCTCTATTACTCTATATAGATTCCAGCTTTGATATTTCAAAGAAGTACTATTATATTAGCCTTTCAAAGAATTAAAGAAAATGCAGAGAAAAGTAATCTTATGGATTACAGAAGCATTTTGCATATTACCTTCATAGGAAGTTGAGGCTATTGCTGGTCTTATCTCTATTCACTTACATCTCAACAAAATTAGTGGCTGATATTATCTTTAGATAATGTCTCTTCCCAAGCAATATACAATAATTTCTCTCTTGAATAAACATCATTTCAAGAAGGCTACTCTTCATCACATAACTACTTGTTATCTCACTCCCAAATAACATGTAAAGATCAAAAGTCTCATAGTAGACACCAACAATTTTTTGAATAGTATTCTTTTCTATTTTTGATAGTTTGAATCAAGAACTTTATTCTGGTTTTCATCTTATAGATACTTTTACTGATTGTTTTCCACTTCACTGAGCTAAATGTAAAGATGCTAATACAAAAATTACTCAATAAAATAAACTTGAGAACATATATGAGAGCTTACATAACAACCAAGATACCATACTCATTATTTCTGATGCAAGTATCAAAAACAATATCATTACCTCAATATCACACATCTAGAGAGAACATAAAATTATTGTGAAAACTGTTCATCATACAATGAACATCTCATTAACAAAAGCTAAACTTTTTGTTATGAGATATGACATCAGTCAAGTATCCCAAATACAAGATATTTCTCATATTGTCATTATCACAGACTCTATTCATGCTGCCAAATATATTTTTGACACATTCATACATTCTTATCAACTACAGTCTATTGCCATATCTAGCAATTTAAGAAAGCTCTTTAACAAGAACAATAGCAACTTTATTTTATTCTAGAACTGTCCTAGTAATAATAAATGGCCTCTATATCTATTAGTTGATAAGAAGTCAAAATTTCACAGGATAGATCCCATTCTACCTGACAAAACATCATGAAAGTTCAGTAAGAAACAAGAATACAATGTCATTGTTAGAAAGTGACAGATGTATTTTCAAGTATCCAACTATAAGGGAAAACACTTTCTTGATTTAAATGACAATATCAATTAACCTATTCATCCAATCTACTTTAAAGACAGAGCTTGGCTGAAACATTTTAGTCTTTCCAACTTATTGTGTGTATGTATCACCAGATTGATTACTAATCATGCTTTTATTGGCAAATATAGGCTAAGGTTCTTCCCCAACAATTTATCTAGATGTCCATATAGTAACTCTTTTATTAAGACAAGATCATATATTCTATATAAGTATATTTGGTATATAAAATCTTAAATGAAAGTCTCTCAAAAATATTCTCATGTTTCTTAAGTTTGATCCAGGAGCTTTTTGCTTTCAAGAAGGCATTATATAATATTAGTTATTTATGGTACTAGACTCTCTATCTAATATAATTTTATATCTCCTATTTTTCTACTTTTTCTTTTTTTTCTTCTTTCTTTTATTTAAGTAATTACACTGTGTGGTTACCATAGCCTACTACTATATACTATGTAATAAATTGTTGATCTTAAAATAAATAAATAAAAAAAGATATAGAAAAAAGTAAAAGCAGTACTAAAAAAAGCATAAAAAGAGATGAAACAACAAGCAGATAAGAAAAGAAAAGAAGTTGAGAAATAAAAAAAAGATGATAGGATGATATTAAGTACAAAATATTTGGTATTCAAAGAGAGGTTAGCAAAGGAACTAGTAAACTAATCTATTAGTCTATATATTATTGAAAAAATAATATCTAATAATATTGTTATGACTTAAGACTTTGCATAAGGTCAAAAGATAACTTGATAAAGTCCTAGTTACAAAGTATCTACCTTATATATTTGGCTTATAGTTTGTGTTATACTAACCTAATCTACTCTAAATTATGTGATTGTGACTGATATGTGACAATTTGTGACATCATATTACTTCTAACCCTAAGTCCAAAAATAAAATAAAAGCAAAATAAAAATAAAAATAAAAAGAAAACAAAAATAATTAAAGTCCACTATCTTTTATTCTGACAAATATGATCAAACTAAGACTGCCAACTTCAATAAGAATTCATCTAGTTATGAATATCATTTAAGTAGTCAGATATAGAAAACAAATTAAGAGGCAAAAAGTAGAAGAAATAGAATTAGTAAAAGTAAATAGATTTGAAGAATATGAAGTAGACAAAATATTAAACAAAAGAAAAATAAGAGAAGTAGTAAAGTACTTGGTATAATGAAAGAAATTTACAGCAGAAATAGAAGGAAGAGAAGGACTTGGAAAATGCAAAAGAGACAGTAACAGAATTTAAGAAAAGATTAATCACAAAGATTAAAAAACAAGAAAAGTTAGAGATTGCAGAAAAATAAGACTTTAGAAGAGGAAAGTTACTAGAAAAGTATATAGCAACAATGTTGTATAAATAGGATAATGAAAAATTTGAGAAGGGATATTTAAGAAATTTGGAGAGGAACTGGCAAAAATAGAAGTCAGTTTCTTTAGAAAAAACCTTGAAGAGAGAGAGAATAATATCAGAATTGAAAATAGTAAACTTTGTTTTTCTTCATTTTTATTTTTATTTTTTAAACTTAAATTTAGGATAATAGCATGATGTCACAAATATTACAAATGTCATGGTTATAGTCACATAATCATATATTATATAAAAGATTTTAGAGCAATAATATTATACAGTATATTTATTATATATTGATCTTATAAATAATACATAGCCTTTAGGATAGGTTAGATTTTGTATAGTATGAACCACTAGCCTATTATATATAAGATAGATACTTAGTATTAGGAACTCTATTGAGTTTTCTTACATAAACCTTATACAAGATTCCTCTTTTAACTTATCACTGAGTTTTAAGTCATAACATTCTATATTTATCTCCAAGCAACCAAACATCACTATTAGTGCTGTAGCTTTTTTATATACATCAAAACTTCTAAACTCTAACAAGTTTCAACTCTGTCTTCACTCTTTGGATATTCAAATAAGCTTCATATATCTTATAGAGACTTTTCCTAACTTTTATAACATTCTCCCCAAATATTACTAATTTGCTAACATCTTTAGCAAATCCAAAGCTGAAATGCTTACTTCTCATTATTTTTATAACCTTAAGACCAATCTGAAAGAAGATGTGCAATCTCTGGTTGATATTATCTACTTTTAAACCTACTAAAAACCTGTCTTTCATGATAGCCTTATTTCTACAACATATTCCCCACAACAATATTATAATCAATTCCAAATCTCTCAAGTACTTGGTTTTTTATAACAGAAGTACTCTTATCCAACATAGTCTTTTATGGTGAAGTTTTTCTGATTTTCCTATTCAACTTCTTTTAGTATCTTATTGCTCACTGCTGTACTCTGAAACCCCTGGGTTTCTTCTTTATATTATACTTGTATATATTAGCAACATACTATCATCAGTACCCACTTCTTTCAGACTTTGTTCTATCACTTAGAGTTGCAACTATATGGTAGACAAATAGTGCAGTATATAAGCTAAAGTCAAGGTTATTTTGAGAAGCCTACTATTATGACCTTAAGCTTAGCTCAGGTTGCAACTTAGACAAGACTTGAGTAGATAGAAGAGAAAATGATCAATTGGTAAAGTATAAGGATAAAAATTAGTATCTACAGCTATATATACCTAAAGATCATGAGAAATACATAAGGTGAGAATGAGAAAAACATGAAGTGGCCTTGACTATTATATGAGGC
>Ga0157363_1004244_pt1 | contig 13171 bp, 9 predicted proteins | sample AttsexASBM1_FD_111477 | JGI IMG/M metagenome (GOLD analysis project Ga0157363, IMG submission 111477) | Fungus gardens microbial communities from leaf cutter ant in Ribeirão Preto, State of São Paulo, Brazil - Atta sexdens ASBM1 | ecosystem: Host-associated > Fungi > Mycelium > Unclassified ...
ATGTGATTCCATTTTTACATTTCTTCATTTGATTTTTAAAAAATAAATAATATGAAAATTACTCTTTTTTAAAATTATTTTTATAATATTTTTACATTAGTATTATTATTTCTGTTGCACTAAAATATAATTTTACAAAAGAAAGAGTTCACCCAACAAATGAGAATGGATTAAAATAGATTGAAATTTTTTTCTATCCGAATGAGTATTTTAAATAGCGAATATTTTTTTTTAATTTAATTGGATTCAATTGGATTCAATTAGATTCAATCGGATGCAATTGAATTGAAAAATTGCATTTCCTATTCAAAATTTTGAATTGAACAATATTCACAGAAAAAGCTAATATTATTTTTAAATTGAAAGGCATAGAGATATGCCTCATGCAATAAATGAATAAAAATAAATGAATAAAAATGAATTCAGGATTGAAAAGCATTCATTTTAACATTCGTAAATCAATATTTCTGAAAATCTAAATCCATTTCAATCCACTCTTTGCTGGGTGAACATATTATTTCATATTGATGATTATATATGTTTATGAATATTTATGTTTATACATATTTATATATATTCATGTGTAAAAAATTATTTACTGGATGATTATGTAAATTCGCTTTAATACGTCTTAGCATATTACATGAAATAAAATTTTAAAGATTTTAAAGATTTGTGTCATTACAGCATTTAGTTGGAGTTTTTCTTTAGTTAGTGGACTATTTCTTCCTATTCCCAATTTATTTGATCAACGTTAAAATTATTATATCATTATTTTTCGAATCTTATCATGTATGTTTTACATACGTCATTTTTTCTTATCATTTTCTTCACATTATAACTATTCTAATAACTCGATTTTCGTCGTAATTCCGATATATTTAGATCTATAAAATGCAATAATTGTCATAATTGTATCTTTTTCTTTTGATAAAATTCCTAAATTGAAAGATTTGAAAACAGCTCTACCAAGAGCTCCCCTCCTTTATCCTCTGCTTTTCTTCCGCGCAGGTACATGTTCGGCATGACACACTTTCACGATGTAGCCGCTCCTGGTCACAGCGTTAAAGCTAATATAATTCCGTTATGTAGACGAGACGTGGCAGTTTTAGTGTATCTCTCAATAAGTTCGGTTGTGCTTGCCTACGTCGTAAAATGAGCGATCGCACTGTAGTGATTGTGTCTGCTGTAAGGACACCCATAGGTAATAACACTAATAACGAAATACACAGCTAGTAAAATTCTGTATAATAATTTGCAATGTTAAATTATTAAAGTTTAAACAATTGCGGAATTTGAATTTGAATAGTGTCAGTGAAATAAATTTCTACGATATTTTGTACAAAATTCTCCTATAAGCGATAAAAATTTAACAAACCTATTCTTGAAGATTCATTCAGGTTATATCTTTTGTGACTAGTGCATCGAAATACAATCAGGGCTGAGGGCATACATTTGAAATACTTTTATTTTAAATCCAATATTTGTAATATAATTGTATTTTGTATTTCAAATAAAAAATTTGAAAGTATTTTGTAATTTATAATTCAAATAATAAGACTGATTACCAATATCAATCTTAGTATTTAAAACACAAAATATAAAATACAATTGTGTAACAAATATTATTTTTCAAATAAAAATAAATCAATTAAAAATATTTTAAATACATATCTAGGACTAAATACGATTATAGATACATTAAAAATACTATAATTGTGAAATAAAAAATGTAAAAACAAACTATTTTTTTGTAATGTACTAATATTAAAAATTGTGCTATGCACCAAAGAAACGAATTTACATCTTACTTAATTACTTCGATAGGATATTATTCCTACAGAAAATATACTATAAATATAAAACTTGTATTTGTAATAATTTATTATTCTGTAAATGTAGGATCATATTGTGGATCCTTATCTTCGTTGAAAGCATCAGTATTGGGAAGTATCGCTATCAAAGAATGCTTGATGAGAGTTGGATTGGAAGGATCAGATGTTTCTGAAGTTATTATGGGACAGGTACTCATAATTCTAGGAGAAATAAAACATTAAACTATATATATTTTTAAGTACAATTAAAAATTCATATACATGTAAGACATTTCTGTAATACATTGCATTTTTTTTTCAGGTACTTTCTGCAACTGAAGGTCAAAATCCTGCAAGACAAGCAGCAATACGTGCTGGCATACCTATTGATGTACCTGCTTATCAAATAAACATGTTATGTGGTTCCGGTCTAAAGTACGCCTACATGCTCTATATGTGATATTAGGTTTGTTTTTTATTGCTGCACTGGATTAAAACTTTCTTTCTCATTCTTGCCAAATATTAAATATAAATGTATTTCACTTTAAGAGTACAAAGAGTGTACACTAGTTCAGCTATAAAAAAACAGACTTATTTCCATATTATACATATAGTTAAGAAAAAATCCTGAACTATTTAATATAACATATTACATGTCTTACAGAGCTATAATGAATGGTTACTTTTCTATAAAGTTAGGAGAAAGCGATATAGTTGTGGCTGGTGGTCAAGAAATTATGAGTAGAGCACCGCATGCCACTTATCTCAGGTCTGGTGTGAAAATTGGAAATTGTAATTTAGTTGATACACTATTGGAAGATGGTCTAATAGATCCCTTTCATAATATTCACATGGGAGTCACAGGCAAGACAAAAAAATATTATAATTAAATATTTTTGCGCTAGGAAAATTTAAATTTTATGTATTATCATTTTTATTATCAATTATTGGCAGCTGAGAATCTTGCTGAACAGTATAAAATAAGCAGAGAGAAACAAGATTATTACGCGTGTAAATCTCAACAGAAGGCAGAGATTGCTATCAACGCCGGATATTTCGATAAAGAAATTGTTCCAGTAAATATTACAACCAAAAAGGAAACTTTTGTTATGTCTAAAGATGAATTTCCGAAATTTGGAACAACCGCAGAGAAACTTGCAAAATTAAAACCAACATTTATACCGGTATGTACATATAATATTTTATATATCTATAAATATATAATTGTATAAAAAAAAATAACACATTTGAAATCATTATATTGCATTTAGAATAATGGTACAGTTACTGCCGGCAATGGATCCGGTATAAATGATGGTGGGGCTGCCGTAGTGCTCATGTCTGAAGAAACTGCTGCAAATAGAGGAATCTCACCATTAGCCAGTATTGTTGCATTTGCACAGGTTGGAGTTGAACCTAGAATTATGGGCATCGGACCTGTTGAAGCTATTAAATTAGTAGTTAGTATATCGCATTTATGTTTTGATTACTTTTATTTCAATACGACATTATGATTTAAAATGTACCCTTATTTCAGTTAAAAAAAGCGAACTGGACAAAAGAGGAAGTGGATTTTTATGAACTAAATGAGGCCTTTGCTGCACAAGCAATCGCATGTATTCAAGAACTCGGATTAGACACCGAGAAAGTTAATGTAAATGGCGGTGCTATCGCCTTAGGTCATCCTATTGGTATGTCAGGTATGTATTAATGCTTGAACTTTTTCTTTAAAAGAACTCAAATGAAATTTTATATTATGATTAAATTTTATATTTCAGGCACAAGAATACTAGTCACTCTGTTACATACTTTAGAAAGAACAGGAAAGAAAAAAGGTGTTGCATCTTTATGCATAGGAGGGGGAATGGGCATTGCTATTGCTGTTGAAAGAAAATAACGAATGTCTTCCCTATTAATATATACATCTTATATAAAATTTCTTATATTCTTATTAAAACATTTCTCGCTAAAAATGGCCTTCTTCTTATGTTATATATTGAATAAAGGGATCTATTACAATATTCGTACATTGAATTGTATGATAGAATATTTATTTTGTGTTTTCCTTTTCTAAAAATATATGTACATTTCATAATAAAATTTTGTATAAAAATGCAGAAATATAAATTACATAAAATATTACAAAACTGAGCTGTCAAGTTTAAAGTACAAACAGTCAATCAAAATAAAAATGATCATATACTTAGGCAATACACAATAAAATCAGAATTTACGAGTCTCATTTATCTTCATTTTTTGTGGTTTCGTTTTTTGTTGTATTCCTATTCTCTAAAATTTTTTCTACAGCTGCAAGACCTTCCTGTTGTCGTTGTTGAGCATATTTTGTTTTGAAAGTGCGTTTCTTATCTTTCCAAGCAGGGCGATTTAGTCGATTTAATTGTTGCTTGATAGCTGGGATAATCCGTATCTTAAATAATATACCTAAATTAGATAAAACGCGTAAACATAAAAATGAGTTTCTCTATTTTATCAGAGATTACGGATTTTCAACAACAGAATAAAATGTACGAATATACATTATATTTAAAATTCTTACAAGCACTTAAAACTTTTCTAATACTTGTAAAATTTTTTAAGCTAAAATTGTTTCTTTATTACGAATGATATAATATACTTAATCCTAATATTTTCATTCTCATATTACATGGCTGATATACTAAGTGGTATAGCAGGATAATATCCGCGATATAACTTTCCATCCTTATCAAAACAAGGAATAGGTTCCTCCAATGATTTCTGTGTTATCAAACTGATATCTGGTATACATAGCTTCGCGTGTTTTTTTATTATATGGCCCCATAAAGAATCTACGTTAATCGTCGAATCTTTTAAGCAAAAATAAGATCCCCAAAGCTTTGAATTTAAAATCTTTTCGTCTGGATGAGTCAAAGCGTGATGAAGCATTCCTTCCGACATTTGTTCTTCGATCACAACTAACGTATCACAACGTACGAATGCATTTGGTACATAAATGTCTTGTATGAGATTATCGCCAACGTACAAACATTGCTGATTAGTTTTCCCTGTTATACGAGCGAAAAATTCCAATAGTTCATTCCAATTTCCTTGACTATACATTTCATCTCGTTTTAAATCTTGACTTGCGGTATCGGTTTCGTTATTATTTACAACATCTAAAAATGGTCGATTAGTAATAAAAAATCCTGGCTTCCTCGCGAAACATATTACAATATCGAAAAGTGATTGCCAGTCCTCTCCGAGAGCGTAACTCGCAGTAAAATTCACATAATCTGCGTTTGATCCGGTAAGAAGAAAGGTCGCGGATTTTTTCTTTATTTCTTTCAACCACGAGATCGTGTTCGAGCTGCATTTACGTAGATATTTTTCTGGATTTCTCTTGATGTGTCCAAAGATCCCGTTGCTCGATTGGAAGTGTTCTCTAGAGAACATGTAGAACAGCCCAGCCAATACATCAGGCCAGATATTGTATCTGTCCAAGGATGATCCATGTTCTTCGTCGAGTGCGTCTACAATCCGTGCAAATGCGAGACTCGCCACTATATCGAAATAATCCAGCAAGCTCCTGACTTTCTCTGACAAAGGACCGTTCCAGGTTGCCATTACGTTGTGGCAGAAGGTATCAGTGATCTCTGATTTTTGTTCAGGATATATCTCTCTTATTTGATCCATGTTTAGCAAACACGTACCATGGCATGCTCTGCGAATAATACCATCTGGACTTATCCTGAGCACATTTCCTCTTTCCAAGTCCAGCAATAACCCTTTCTGCATGAAGTCCAAGTCATCATCTGTCAGTGGCTTTAGCAGACTCCCGTTGTATCCCCGTATTTTAACCAGGAATTTGGCTAGTATCTCGTACTCTATACACACCAGATTCGTGACGTTATAACGCAGCAACGTATTATCCAGGTCGAAACCGACACAATCATAGTCTGTGAATTTGAACGTGTCCATGTCACTTTTGGCGGGATTACTATATGCAAAACCGTATCGATCGTTAGAAATCGAACGCACAGTTGTACCAGGAAATATTTCTATTTTATCAGTCACTTGTTTCACTCGTTTGCGTATAGAAGAGTGTTTATATAACTTGGCAGTACGATAAAAACCCAGATTTCTAATCATATCCAAGCGCAATTACCGGCATTAATCATGTTAGGCGATAGCAATGAATGTACGTTAGCATGATGCAGTTGAATAATTCAGCAGGTATGAGTAAATGGAGCGGCACATGAGCCAGCAATTATAGGGATGTTTCAGAGTCAGACTGAGCAACTTTGAAGTTTAAAATACCCTAAGTTCTAGATACCCTAAATACTTCGATCCCGAGCATGCTTAGATAAGTAATCCGAGAAGCGAATGAAAGGCTGGTTTTTTGATCACGAAACGCAATATAACCTTAATATAACCTCAATCGATCATTCGTACGCTTCATTCTCGCGAAACTAGGACAAGATTCTCAACACGGAGATAAAGGAAAAAAAGATTTTAATGCACTCACGTTCATTGGCACGTGGACGCTGCGGATGTTACGTGCCTGTATGAAGAACATGTCATATTTGAACGAGTCTCCGCGGGGATCCGTAAACACGCAGTCTTTCATCACAATGTTCATGTATCTGCAAAATAAAAACGAGAGCAATATGTTCAGAGATATGACGAAGTCGTCGGGAAGAGCTCTAATAATTTATTTCGAAGTTCATTGCTGATATTTTCGAGGAAAGAATTTAGAGACATTGATTTTTTTCAATTTTTACATACATTTTATCACAAAAAAACAGAGAAAATTTCTTAATACAACAAAAAGCTCTATAAGGCTCGGTTTCACCAACGTAAGATTAACTTTAAGCTTGATTCATTCTAAGAATTTTTAATTAGAAAATGATAAACACAAACTGTAAATTAAAACAAGACAAAATTAATCTTGTTTGGTAGAATTAGAGCGCATTCCGTTTCACACATGATGCATTATTTATAGATCTGTTTTTTATTGCTGCACTCTGAATCGGTGTAATAAGTTAAAGTGAAATGTATATTTGTTTCACTTTAACTTATTGCACTGTGTATACTGTGTTCAGAAAGTGCAGCAATAAAAAACAGACGTCTTGTTGTTCACCAATTAAACAAAGATAAATGAAGCATTATGCACATCATGCTTGAATGCACTCTAGACCTAACATGTACGACAACTTCACATTGCAGTAGAAACAAAATCCTTTACTTACGCGTCGGCATTTTCGATAATGCCGACGATTGTCGCCTCGTTCCGCAGGTCTACGGTCGTTCGAGTCTTCTCTACAGCCTTTAACAGAATCGACAAAGTGTTATAGAGAAAGTATTGTTCACGTCTCGAATCATAAGACATCGCGAATGCGAGCGAACTTGCGTGTTGAATGGAACATGCAACACGTGGGAATTTTCGTCTGCTCTGTTTTCGTTGCTGAGCAAACCATGTGATAGGATCACGTGACGACTACGAGCAGTCGTGCGCAGAAACGCGGGTAAATTGAGAACGCGTGTTGCATTCAGTTGCATTTGTAGAACAATCGAAAGTTGGTATTATAAAATATGTATACAACAAAATATATATATTGATTTAGTTTCATCTATCTTTAATTAAAACTTCGTCATTCTTTTGATCACAGTTTTGCCATTATACAATATAATAATGGATTGTTTAAACAATAAATAATTCAATCATCCTAACCGCGAAACGTTGGTATACGTGGATTATAAAAAATAGAATTATATTCATTTTGTCTGAATTATATTTAATAGAATTATTTACTTTATCTGAAAATTATTAAAATTGCTTTCATATAGATTCGCATAGAAATATTTCTTCAATTCACAGCAACATCATTTATATCTAACTGATCTAACATTTGGAATCAAGCAATCGAAAGAATTTAATTCTATATTAATTCTATATAATTATTAAACATTTAGCTTTGTAAATCAAAATATAACAACAATTGTAAACACGACTTTGAAATAATTTTAGTTAATTTATACCTAATTTGTTCCAAAATACAAATAACGAAAAAGAAGAGAAATTGCATGAGATAGATAGGAAAAGAAATCAAATTTATGCAAATGGAATGCACGAGCGACGACAATTGTAACTCAATTTTCTCAAATACATTAATTAATTCTATCTCGAATGGCTCGCTCTTTCGCTCAGAAGTTACGGGATGTTAAACGCGTTATCGTGGGGAGATTCGATTTGTCCTCGTATTATACTACCACCGTAAACCCGATGTTAGTCTATATATAGTCACTCATATAGCCGTCATTGGTAGAGGAATTAGGTTACTTCCCAACGGATATACAAAGGGGTCTTGTAAATGGTCGTATCCTACATGCATCTAAAACAATTACGCGCAAATATTTCCGCGTAACTGTTACCTTTTATCACTGTCAGGTTCACGAAAGTTTGGAAATCGATGATTTCAACTGAAATATGCTTGCAAAAGCTGGGTAAAATTAATTGTAACATATTATGATTCTCTATAAATAAAATCTCAAAAAACATTTTGATATCTTAAATCTATTTCTTTTAAAAGATGTCTTAAAACTTCGTAAAAATTATGAAATTAATAGAAAGATCATCATATGATGTTTTTAAGATGTCTAATTTAAATTTTAAATATCCCAAATAGCAAAGTGTGTATCAGCAAAATCGCACAGATCTGTGATTGTTTATAATGCTAGCAACTTGCCGTAGATTTGTCTTCAACGATTTCGAATATACCGATACATTGTAGCAACATGCAGACAACAATATGTATATGTATATGTATGCCAGTAGTTTAACAGCAAGATAACTGCGTTAATATTATCTTGCATTGTCGGCAATATGACAGCATTGTATGATGTTACATATTATCATGACAATTCAATGGCAATAGTATGAATTTGATGACGATTTTAAAATTGTCGACAATTACTGGCAAGTTGCTACTTAATGTTATGATATCATGAAGGCATCAAGTTGTCAATAAATGAGGACTCAGTTGCTACAATTCTGGCAACATATGCTTAGCAATATACATACTTAGCAAGCAACATGTCAGTAACAAGATAGACACATTGCTATTTGGATAGGTATAATTTTGATCAGAATAGTAATAGAAAAATTAATTAGAAAAGAATATATAAGCCAAAAAAATGCTTAATATAAATTAACAGTTGATATCAATTATATAATTTGATGACTTAATTAAATTAAATAAATTACAATAATATAACAATGGGTTATTGGAGTCAATACGCAAATTGTTTTAGTGCCATATAATATATTATGTAAATGTTAATATCATTACAATTACGTCTTCAAACGTTTCGATCTTTACTCTAATCATCTTCAGTGAAAAATTATAATATTGTTCTAATGTCTTCCCCTGTCTATTGTTACAATATTAAGTTAACTATATATTTGTTCTTCATTACTGATTGCATTTGTCTTCCTATTGTTGTCGCATTATAAAAGTTCGTCCAAGATTATTTCGTTTATACTGAAGGACATAGCAGATCCTAGATTTGTCTTGGTTACAAAACTTTGTACATTCTTACAACTTTCAATATGTGTTTAATTGCACTAAAATATAAATAATTATTAATCATTAATAATGAAGCTGACCAGTCGAAACATTTGAAAACATAATTGTAATGTATTAACATTTATATAATATTATATCGTACTAAAATCTTGCGCATTGGCTCCAATAATCCATTATATTATTATATTATTATAATTTATTTAATATAAATTAATATGTCAATAATTTAATATAATTTTGGTAACAATTTAAAGCAAATTTTATATATTTATTGTTGATATAAACAAGATCTATTATGTGTATATTAATATGTCTACTAATGTCACTTATTATAATAATGCATATATTGTAATTTTTTAAAACACAGTACTTGCAATTAATGATATAAAATACTTATCTTGTAAATAAGCATATCCGATATATATATTGTATGATATCCTACATAATGAGCGTTGAAAGTCTTATTGTATTATTTTATATATTGAATATATATATTGAATTAATATAATTATGTATTTATTCTATCTATCAATGTTCATATTTCAGCTTCACATATATCTTTCAAATTGAATATTGCGCATTAAAAGATATCTAGTATTCAACACTCTTCATGCTCCGATATCATCGTCAAAGACTTCTCTCTCATACAGCACTATTTTAATTTTCTCCATCTTCATTTCAGAATGCCTTACGTCAAGCAGCGATTTTTACGAAATGCACCGGGTAGCGGCATTTTTACTCCCTTCGGCATTTATTATTCGGTGCCGTGCGACCCGCCGCGATGAGTGCCTTCTTCCTGTGATCTACCGGTCTCTCTTTCTCCTCGTGACACATCTCCGTTCATCTCGCTTTCGGTGCGTGCCTTTCGTCTCCCCGGGGCCTCCCCCGACGGGCGCACTAATCAACTTCCTGGATGGGGCACATTATCGGCCTGATTGCAGGCAGATCCCAACGCCGCGGCGCGATACCTAGCTCACCGGCGCGGCATGGCGACAGATCTATCCGATCTCTCGACAGTCGATCGCGCGCACGAAAAGCACGTCGGAAGCTCTGCGGATGTTATTCGCGCCCGCAACTGAAGTGGTGCAATGATCCTGAACGTAATAGATCGGTTGTGACCTCCTTCGGGGCCTTACCACCTCGTCTTCCCCTCCTCCCACCCCCCTTCTCCCGCCATCATCGGGGCCAGCGTTCCATCGTGCGCTTGTGCAATTTGCCCTGATGGTTCCCGGTGGTTCACGTGAAAGGATCGTCGGGTATCGCGATGCGCTACGGTTCGCACGTGCCTCGATAATCGTTCGCGAGAAGAATTGTTCGTTTGCCGAATTTGATTTTCAATAGAAAACACAAAGAGCGAAAACGGAAGCGAAACGGAGGATCGTGATAATTCAGGAAGATAATCACGGATTTTCATAAGCATTTTTTGCTGCAACAGTGAAAGCATTTGAATTTTAAATTTACCATTTCTTTTAAGGTCACTAAAAAAAAGTACTAAAAATAGAAGTTTTCTTAATGATATAAAGTTCTAAATAATTTAATCCCTTAAGAAAAAGTGTTTGAATATACTGATTAACTATTCAGTATATTGAAATAATTTTTCCTAAGGGATTGCATTAAAAAGAAGTTTTTTTAAAAGATTAATAAAAATAGAATATTTTTAATGCTATAAATCTTTAAGTAATTTAATTGCATTAAAGAAAAGTAATTTTATTCTTTAATAATTTTTGACATAGACAAACTTATGAAAGAACTATCGTAAAGGAATAATACACATTTCTTCTATATTTGGTAATCCAGACAAATTGTGGAAGCTAGTGAATAATATCAGGATGATTCGCATTGTGAAAAGGCATAACGCAGTTATAAAGGCCGCGGGATGAAGACTCGCGAGGCCTATTTCGACATTCCTCGTGCTACGTTTCATCTAAAATCTTGAAGTGACGTGTCTTCAAAAGCCTAAAGGATGTCTTTGGGGCAACGTATTTCTAGCGCGGTTGCAGTTCTCCGGGGAGCCTCGACGGAAGCGAAGGAGAGCGGCAGTCATACGTAAAAAGATTTCTTATAATTTTACCAAAAATTTAGGCTGCTTTTCACCTGGAATATCTTCCAGGTCATGTATAGAGGAAATCGAGAAGATGACATCTGACGAAGAAATCGAGGCCGAAGCGCAGCATAAAGTGACGGCGCTTGATAGGTTACAGATGGTTAGTAAACTTTTTCAAGAATCAAATTTTTATAATAGAAGCAATAAAATTTTCAATGCGTAAGCCTTCCTTATTACTTTCAATTTATTTTCTCAATTATCTTCGCGATGAAAATGATTAAAGGGTATATGGTGCTCAAAATTAACTTTCATGAAATCTTATTTGCTCCGGGAAGAAAAATATCACGCAGTGTGATTTCATAAAATTTATTACGCGTTGTGGGGAATATAGGTAATAGAATGGATGGGAAATAACTTGCTTCTGGCACTAACCATCGCTGGAGTTTTGATGGGTCTAGTTCTCGGATTTCTGGGTCGATTGGCAGATTTTACACCGCAATCTATAACCCTCGTCAGCTTCCCGGGAGAGCTTCTTATGCGGATGTTGAAGATGTTTATCTTACCACTCATCATCTCATCGTTAATATCTGGTAATTATAATTCACCGACAATCCATTTTTGAGCAGATAATGAATAGAAAAAGAGAAAGAAAAAGATAAAATTTAATTGCTTAATGATTAAAAACAAAAATTTAATTTCGAATGTTAGAGTTTTGTGTTGAAATAGCAAAGATATTATGCCTATTCTAAACTTCTCGTAGTGTTCATCTTTTTTTCTTTTTTTTTTCCAATATGAAGAGAAAAGAGGAAAGATGAATTGTGTAAAGAATTCAGATAAAAAAAACAAATCTATTATACGCTTAAAACTTTTTAACTTGTCTCTCTATACATCTCCTTCATCCCCGAGCACATACAAGCAATTACTTATTTCAGGAATGGCACAGCTGGATGTTCAAAGGTCAGGAAGGATAGGGTTCAGAGCATTAACATACTACTCAATAACGACCATTCTCGCCGCTATAGTGGGTATTGCGATGGTGCTGATGATTCATCCGGGTAATCCGCAGATTAAAACTTCGGCTGCGGCGGTAGTGAAAGCTGAGGAGACAAAAGTTTCTACTGTAGACGCAATTCTCGATATAATTCGGTATGGAAAATCAGCCTCTAATTCCACAGTCACAATTTAAGTTCGAAATCTTTTGTAATCTTTCGTTCTTAGAAACATGGTGCCAGAAAACCTGGTGCAAGCGTGCTTCCAGCAGGTTCAGACCTCTTATATGAAGAAAAAGGTAGTCATGATTGGTAGCGCGAATCAAAGCGAATATATAGTGGAGCCAACCTTGGTTTACAAAGACGGCACGAATGTGATGGGTATGATCGTGTTTTGCATCATCTTCGGTGTACTCGCGGGACAGATAGGACCACGCGGCAAACTGATGGTGGATTTTTTCGTCGTGTTAAATGAGATCATCATGAAACTCGTCACGATTGTCGTTGTTTGGTATGAAACAATAAATAATTTCACACAAATTTAATAAATAATTAAGTATATAACATTATTCAATTTTATTTTTCAGTTTTTAGAATATACTAGTCAATAAAAATATAACTATTAATTTGACATATTATATATATATATATATATAGATAGTGTCTCACACTATTGCATTTTCTCTTATTATTCTTGAGGTATTATAATTTTGAGGCGAAAATCATAATACGAAAATGTCGAGTTACAATAATTTTTTG
>Ga0157363_1004245_pt1 | contig 13170 bp, 15 predicted proteins | sample AttsexASBM1_FD_111477 | JGI IMG/M metagenome (GOLD analysis project Ga0157363, IMG submission 111477) | Fungus gardens microbial communities from leaf cutter ant in Ribeirão Preto, State of São Paulo, Brazil - Atta sexdens ASBM1 | ecosystem: Host-associated > Fungi > Mycelium > Unclassified ...
AGAAAGCTGAAATGTTGAACAAGAGTAAAATGGCAGTAACTACTAGAATTCTGCCATCCATTCCTTCTAGGCCAAGCAAAGAGATCCTAAAAAAATCAAAATTCTTGCAGAATAAACCCATAGAAAAATCTAACAACAAGGACAGTTGATCATATATGCAAGCCTCATCTCTTAATATCAAGGAAATCTTGAAAATTAAGAAAAGCTTTCCCAATATTTCTTTGAAGAAAATTGAAGAAATACACAAAACTATTAACAATCCTGGTAACCTTAAACTGAGAATTAACATGACTACAAAGGAGCTGTCTAGGTAATAGATCATTGTTCCTATGGGGGCTAACAACAGTTCAAAGTTTATGTTGTTGTTGAGCAATCACATTTCTAACATTAACAGTGCTTTAAAAAGCATCAAGTCAGAGATTTTGGCAGATTTTGTATGCAATGATCATTGGGATCTTATCATTACAATGAACAAGGTCACTTCACAATCAGATCTTAACACAATTAAAAAATACATCAAGAATATTAATATTATTGAATCAGAAGATATCATGACCCCCGTCTTCTTCAGTTCAAATCCTATCTCAAAATTATAAGTACTTCATACATTAAGGAAGGAACTAACTTGTTGTGGCAACCACTAGACCAGTGTCCAATGAAAGCACAATCAATAAATCTCACAAGTGGGATATTGTTACAACCTTAAGCTAGAGCTCAGGTTGCACTTAGGCAAAGGCTTGAGAAGAAGGTAAGGGTTGATAGAATTGGTAAAGTATAAGGATACAAAAGAGTATTCTATACTATATATATACAAGTAGTCCTTACAGTTACTATGTGTAGTCCATAAAGCAAGTGAGTCATAATATATGAGGAGACAGGAAGATGTAAATGAGGATTGAGCACCTACTATATGAGGCACTGACTAATACTACTTTGGCACAGCCAATCATAGCATCATACCCTGAACCCATCTCTATGCTTCATTCTTGAGGTATCGATCATAACAGATATCTAGTGGAGAATATAAGTTGTGTAATTCACAAGAGAACTCGACAGGAAACCACAACAGTATTCTACTGACTATTTATATAAGTGTTCTTGGTCTGTGCTACGGCTTCTCTATGCCTACCCTAATGTCTATATCCTGTCCTCATATCTATTACTCATCTACTATGTATCTACCTCAAGGCTAGCATGCCATATACATGTGCCCTGACATCATACCCTAAACCCTACTTTTAATCTCCATTGTCCATGCATAAACCATGTGTACACCATAAGGAACCCATGCTGTTAACATGTTCCTTGACATCATTGTTCAGACTCTTTCTGACTTCTCTAAACTCTTCTAGGCTCTTCTAGACCACTCTAGGCTTTGTGACATAATGTCATGTGACTTCCTAGTCATGTGCCTTCTCTCTCTCATCGTAGACTAATAATATAACTATCTATAAATATCTCACTAAAGTCTGTTCACACTTTCTCATATCATGACATAACTCCTCTATTATTTCTAATAATGTCAGAACAATTATTCAGTCTATGCATATCTTTAATGATACATACTTAGCATCAAAACCACATGTTATCAAAACATCACCAAAATCTGACATGGCATTCATCTAGATCAATATTTGGAATGCTCAAAGTGGAGTAAAAACTAAATGCCTAATTAATAGGTGTTTCAACATCAGCAGCTACATTGCCATAGTTAGAAGAGCAAATATGAATTCTAATATTTCCAGTATAAAAATTGCTGGAAGTGAGGACACTACTTTTGCATGCCATACTCAAAGCTTAAAATGTATCAAGTGCAATGTGTTATAAGACAAAGAAGTGTGGGAAGGGATTTCCTTATATATTAGTGAAAGAACATTATTTTATTAGTCTATACCAAGAGAGAGAAGGCATGTGACCTGGAAGTCACATGACATTATGTCATAAAGCCTAGAGCAGTCTAGAAAGGTCTAGAAGAGTCTAGAAAAGTTGGAAAAAGTCTGAACGATAACATCAAGGAGCATGCTAACTGCATTGCTACCTCATGGATGACATATGGACTTTAGGGTAGGTTGCACAGTAGAAGTGTAGTTGTAGCATAGACTATGAGGACTTCATATAAATAGTTGGTAGAATACAGTTGTAGTTCTTTGTCGAGTTCTCTTGTAAATTACACAACTCGTGTTTTCCACTAGATATCCGCCTTTGAGATTTACTTGTTAGTGCTGCTATTGGACACTGGTCTAGTGGTTGCCACAACACAATGAACTTTATAAGATTGAACATCATAGGCATTTTACTTAGTGCTGTAAAGCCAACTTCAAGATTAATCTACTTAGGCTAGAAACTAAACAAGGTGAACCCTGCTCACATAGCTTCAAATGCTTGAATTATAAAGATGAACATCAAGCTGACTCTAATACATGTCCTTTCTGGAAGTACTGCTTTAATAAGAAATAGCACTCAAAGAAGTATTAGGAGCTTTGTGATGAGAGAAGCAAATCAATTTGCTTAGTTGTGGGCAGTGAGCAAGCATGATTTTAAAAAATCTCAGCATTTTTTTGCAGAATGTTTGTAAGAACAAGCTTTTCACTGATAGTATTCTAGAAAAATTTCAATATTTTTTTTATTCAAGAACTGTCTTGGAATATCATTTATTTCATTCCAAGTTCTACAAGTAAAGAAGGAGACAAAGTAGTAGGTGCTTCTAATCACCCCAATTGGTTTATCTTTTCTAGATCTCCAAATAATGACCATGACTACCCAAAGATCATCACTTACATCAATACAAGACTCATCCACTTATCTTTCTCTCTTAAAAAAATATTTTAACCATAGAGATATCAACTGCTTTTTGTTCTTTAATAATAGTTTTATTTTTCTCATGATTAATATTTATTCCAATAATTATCAGATAGCTTTGAAGTATCTCAAGAATGCTGAAGCTAATCTTCATAACATCCTAATTATGGCTGGAGACTTTAACATCAGGGATTGTGATTGGAACTCTTCTTACTCTTTTCATTCAATCCATAGTAATTCTCTACTTGACATAGCAGACTTGTTTAATCTTAAACTTTTAATTCCCATCCTATAGATACTAACTCATTATACTGATAATCCCAATGATGCAAATTCAGTCATTAACTTAATCTTTCTTTATCTAAATTCAAATGAAATTAATAATCATTAGATCCTACCAGATCTCAGATATCCTTCAGACCATGCTCCTTTAATTATCAATGTCTATAGAGAAAGAATTCATGCAAGATAAATGTAGGACTATTATCAAAAACAGCAAGAAAGAAGCAAACTTCCTATTGAAACTCACCAAAGCAATAAGTAACATCGACACTTCACATTTAACAAGTAAAGATTCTCTCAAAACTGTAGTTCAAGAATATGCAAGACTTTCTGAATCTATTTGGTTCAAACATTTATGTAATGTCAATATTACAAAATGCTCCAAGTGTTACAAACTCAAGTCCTTAAAGTTAGACAAGTGAATATTGGGTTAACATAAGAAAACTTGATAGAAAACTCTGTACAGTATTGTTTACCTTATATAGTGAAACCCCATGGTCTGTGCTGCTCTACTTTCTACCCTAAACAGCCATGTGTTTGCCTTGAGGTCAACATGTATTATATATATTGTATGACATCATTCTTCTAGAATCTTCTATGTCCTTCCAATGTGACATGTGATCAGGTAACCATGACTGTGACTGCATCATGTGATATGTGATGGCTATGTGATAGTGTGATGTCACACTAACACTAACCTTAAGTTCCAAAATAGAAAATGAAGGAAATGAAAATAGAAATGAAAAAGAAAAAGAATTAGAGTTCCTTGTCTTCAATTCTGATACCAAGGCATGGTAGAATGAAGAGTGCTAGATTAGCTTGACCAACTACAAGTTCTCCAAGAAGATTGAGGACTGAGAAATTTTCAAAGAAGTTGTTAAGAAGACAAAATGTATATTCTTTGATGAAAAAATTCAAGAAATTGCATCAAGAAATTGTAGACCATATGATCTCATAAATTATGTTAAAAAGTGTAAGTTACTGGCTATTAAAGCATTGCAAGTTAATGGTTAACCCTGCATCAAAACTGACAATTTATAGCAGACACTTTACTAAACCAGATTGTCAAGTTGATCTCAATCTTCTAAATGAACTTCCATTGAAACAATCATGGGATTGGCCTCCATTCTTTAAGGAGGAATTCAAAAGTGTCATAGTCAAATGTAACAACTTATCCATATCTGGACCAGATTGTATTTCATGGAAGCATCTTAAATCAGTCATTAAAAATGACAAGTGTCTCACTAATATCATTAACATTGCTAATGTATGTATTGACCTAGATCTATAGTCTATACATTTTAAAACTTTATCATCCATTATTATTCCTAAGCCTAATAAGACTAATCATTTTTTTGAATATGTTGGGAAAATTTATCGAAAAAGTTATTGGCAATAGAATTCAATTTCAAGCCATTTTATTAAACTTTGTACACCCAAATTAATTAAGAGAGTTGAAACAGCATTTGACCACTGATATAGGAGTATTCCTTATGCACCTCATTGTTACGATCAAGGCCTCCAGGAGACAGCATGGATATGGGCAAAGAGTATGACGATGACGATCAGCTGCACCGAAGTAGTCTCAGTTAGTGCCTCATGTAGTAGATGCCACAACCTCATTCCTTTCTTCTGGTTACCTCATGTTGTATGATTCCTCTGCTTCATAGACTACTTGCGGTTTCCTCATGTACTCTTAATATATATAGCGTAGATACTATCCTGTATCCCTATGCTTTACCACTTATACAATCTCCCTTACTCTTCCTCAAGTCTTTGCCTTAGTTGCAACCTGAGCTCAAGCTTAAGGTCGTTACATTTGGTAAAGCGTCGACAAGCTCACCTTGCAAGAGAGGTGCAGTAGGACGAACCTACAGACAAAACAAGACAGCATTATCTGTTGAAGATGAAACACGTGTAGTAGTAGCTATGAGAAGAAACCACAACAAGTTCAAGAAGAACAAATGATATAGAGGCATTTTCAGAACAATTAGGGTCTTTATAGATCACAGAAGAAGCCTCAACAAGTAACAAATAAACAGACACCGAGATGTCAGTAGCACTAGAACTGATGGCAGTAACAAGCCACGAGAACGTTTAGGCAGGATTGCCGAAGAACATGGTACTAGACCCAGGATAGTTTGATGGTGACCAAACAAAGTTTGAAGACTGGTGGAGAGGGATCAGATTATTCCTCAAAAGCAACAGAGTCATGGAGACCGACAATAGGATCACAGCAATTCTAGCTCACCTCAGAGGAGGTGTAGCAGGAATCTATGCACAAAAGAAGCTCGACGAGCTAGATGAAGAATTAGGAACCCAAGATTGAGATGATTTTGTAAAAGAGATCAAGACAACGTTCAGTGACAAGTCCAAAGCAGCAGACACCAAATGGAAAATTGAGACATTCAAACAAGAGAAATGAAACACAGCAGACTTTATCATAGAGTTCGAAGCACTAGCCATGAAGGCTGATACAGATGAGCTGCATGCCATCTTTTTATTGAAGAAGAATGCATAACAGGATATTATCAAGACGATACTGGGATATCCACCAATAGTGATGCTAGAGACTCTTAAAGAGTGGAAGGTGGTGATAACGTCAGTGGGACAAGGATATGAATCAACGGAGGGATGCCATGATTACAAGACAAGCACAGGAACCACATATGGTGGTAGGGGACAACCAATGGATATTGGAAGGTCCAATGACAATTTCAAAGACAGGAAACCAAAGTGTTTCAACTGCAACAAATACGGGCACATGGCAAAGGATTGCCGAGGGAAGAAGAAGGAACGAGAAATGAGGAAATGCTTCAAATGCGACAAAGAAGGATACATTGCAAAAGATTGTAAAGGGAAGCAAATGATGAAGAACAGAAAAGTCAAGGAGGACTCAGACGGATGAAGACGACAAGAAAGAGGAGGATTTTGGCAATGATCTCGAGTAGGCATGGTACAAGAGATCTTCCATGTAAATTCCCAAAATAAATATGTTATTCCAAATCACCGGAGTAGCAATGGAAAACAGGAATTAAACGTGCAAGCAAATATCAAAACGAAGAACGGAAAGAAACTAGAAGTCAAGGCACTAGTGGATTCAGGATGCACACACACAGGAATCAATAAACAATTAGTCAAGGACAAGAAGATTCCAACAAAACCTATCGACTTCTCATTCGAGGTTTTAACACAGATGGCACAAAGAACAGAGAGGTGACCAAAGTGGTGCCTCTAGAAATCAAAATCGACAGACATACAGAACAACTGGAAGCAGCGGTTACAGATCTAGATGGAACAGATATGTTTCTGGGCCACGACTGGCTAATCAAACACAATCCTGAAGTCAATTGGAAGAATGGAACGATATAGTTTACCAGATGTCTAGGACACTGCACAATGAAACATAAAGATATTCAGTTCAACACTAGGAGGCAAATGGCAACAGATAAAATGGAACAAGATAATGGCAAAATTGGCAAGGAACCTGACAAGACCAATTCAGAGGATCTACCGGACTACATTCGACCATTCACACATCTGTTTAACAAGAAGAAATTCGAGAAACTATCGGAAAGACAAGAATGGGACCACGAGATAAACCTTACAGATGAAGCACCAAAAGAATTGAATGCCAAGGCATACACGATGACACTCAAGGAAGAAGAAGCATTAAATTAATGGTTGGATGAACAATTGAAAGCAGGTCTCATAGTGGAATCGAAATCAAGATATGCAGCACCATGCTTTTACATTCCAAAGAAGGATGGATCACTATGGTTGGTACAAGATTACAGGAAGCTCAATCAGGTTACGATAAAGGACAAAACGCCACTACCATTAATTGGAGAAGTAATCGACAAGCTCAAGAAAGTGAAATACTTCAACAAATTGGATCTAATCTGGGGATACAACAACGTCCGGATCAAAGAAGGAGATGAATGGAAAGCTGCATTCCTGACCAACAAAGGGCTATTCAAACTACAGGTCATGTATTTCGGACTATGCAATTCGCCGGAAATGTTTCAACGAATGATGAACAGTATATTCTGAGAACTACTCCATGAAGGGGTATTGGCAAATTATAAGGACGACTTTGTGATACCAGCCAAGACCATGAAGGAACTAGAGGAAAGGACAGTTTGATTTTTGAAGATAGCGGAGAAGCACAACCTGTGTTTCAAAAGATCGAAATGTGATTTCAACATGGAGGAAATCCCTATCTTAGGGGTAGTCATTGGCAAAGGACAGATTCAAATGGAACAAGAAAAGATCAAGGCAGTAAAAGAATGGAAGACGCTGACAAAAGTAAAAGATGTGGAAAGCTTCCTGGGATTTGCAAATTTCTATCGACGCTTTATACAAAACTTCAGCCACACTGCCAAGCCATTAAACGAACTAAAGGGCAAGAAAGAGTGGAAATGGGAAGAGGAACACCAAAAAGTGTTCGAAGAACTCAAGGAGAAGATCACAAGTCAACTGGTATTGGCATTACCCAAGAGAGAAGGAAAATTCAGGGTAGAAACGGATGCTTCAGGACATGCCATTGGAGGAGTACTCTCCCAAGAGCAAGAAGGGAAGTGGAAACCCATAGCATTTTTATCAAGGACAATGCAACCAGTAGAACGAAACTATGAAATTTATAACAAGGAACTACTAGCAATAGTGGAAGCTTTGGCCAAATGGGGACAATATCTGCTAGATGCTGCAGAGATATTTGAGATCTGGACAGACCATGAAAACTTGAAATATTTCCGTGAACCTCACAAGCTAAATGGATGATAGGCAAGATGGTATCTGAAGTTGCAAGATTATGACTTCGTATTATGACATATTTCAGGGAAGACGAACACGAAGGCAGACATCCTTTCAAGAAAGGAACAGGTCAATACAAAAGAAGATAACAAGGATGTGCAACTGCTAAAGGACGAGATATGGACAAGGAAAACTACGGTCAAGATTACAATGTTGGGAGGAAAGGTGATAACAGAAGAAAGTGATATAGTCAAAAGAATTCGGAAGAATAACACAAGAGAGAAGGAGGTTACTCAAGCATTGGAAAAGAAAGATGGATTAGCATGGGAAGAAGATGGAATGGCATACATGGAAGGAAGGATCTATGTGCTGAACAATAGGAAACTCAGGGAAGAAATTCTGAAGGAACATCACGATCCAGTGGATATTGGACATCCAGGACAACATAGAATGTTGGAATTACTCAAGAGGATGTACTAGTGGCCAGGACTCAAGGAGGATATCAAGAAATATGTGCAGGGATGTCTTAAATGTCAACAAAACAAAGTTCAGCACCAACGAAAAGCAGGAGAACTACATCCACTGGAGATTCCAAAGGAACCATGGCAAGAAATTAGCATCGACATGATAGAACCATTACTAAGTTCAAACGGAATGGACGCCATATTGGTTATTGTAGATCGATTCACAAAGATGATTAGACTAAAGGCAACAACGACGAACATTTCATTAGAAAGAATCGCAAAAATCTACAGAGACGAGATATGGAAACTACATGGAGTACCAAGGACGATTCTTAGCAATCGAGAACCACAATTCGCATCGAAATTCATGGAAGAATTTACTAAAGTATTGGGAACCAAAAGGAAATTGTCCACAACATACCACCCTTAAACAGATGGACAAACGGAAAGGATAAACCAAGAAATAGGAACGTTCTTGCGACATTATGTAAACTACCAACAAGACGATTGGACAGACTGGTTGGCCACAGCAGAATTTTCATACAATGACAAGAAACATGCAGCAACTGGAAAAATGCCATTTGAATTGAATTTTGGAAGACACTCTTGGAAAGGAGACCTTATGGTTCAAACGGGGATACCACGAGTAGAAGAACTCATGAAACACCTACAGAAGAGTTGGGAACATGCTGCACATGCAATGGAAGAGTCTCAGAAAAGCATGAAACGACATTTCAACAAAAAGAAACAAAACCCACAAGGACTGAAGGCTGGCGACCACATATGGTTAGAGAACAAAAATATCCAGTTGAATCGACCCTCAAAGAAGTTGGATAACAAAAGATATGGACCCTTTAGAATCACAAAGGTCATTGGCTCTGGGGCGTTTCAACTAGAACTTCCGGAAGGATAGATGATTCACAATGTTTTCAATGAGAACCTTCTGACACGATGCGTGAAGCCAAAGTTCCAAGGACAACACAAGGATCCAGCACCCCCACCTACGATTATTAATGAAGAAGAAGAATATGAGGTGGAAGAAGTACGGAAGCACAGAACACAAGGACGAGGAACTCAGTACTTGGTGTATTGGAAGGGATATGGGAATGAACACGATCAATGGATAGTGGAATCAGGGTTACCACATGTAAGATAGGTGATAGAAGACTATTGGACAAGGTGTTTAAGTCGAAACCTGTAAAGAGGGGGGGTAAAATCCCATTTCGACAGCCAAAGAAATCACTTGAATTCCAAAGCAATTCTACAAACAAATGTCTTCTCAAATTACAAACAACTACACTACGGCACCCACTTCCCCCAACCCCTACATCTCAAGGAAACTAAACAATATGGACCAGGCCCAAGTAATGAAGAAAGAGAGAGAAGATTGGACAAGGCTATACTACAAGACATTGAAAGGAATTGAAGCGATGATTGACGTTCAGAGGATGTTAAAGGACATGAAGAAAATAGCAGAAGAAATGGGTACAACAGTCACGGAGATGGAAGGGACAATCTTGATGGCCAGTACCAACAATTGGACAATAAACGCTATGAACATTACACAAATAGCAGAAGATCTCCGATATTTGCTACAAAGTGACATGGACGATCGAGCATTACAAGTTCAAAGAATGCTGGCTGATGAATTGGACCAATACAAGGGAAAAGGAAATAGTTATGTGGAGGAGAACATTTGAGAGATTCAAGAGCTATACATGGACGAAGAAGCAAAAAGAAGTAACAAAAGGGTTGAAGACGAAGAAGTAATATTAATCAAACCATATGAGGTATCCAGTTTGATGTCCATATCTACCCACAGCACCAGCTTCATTGAGGAAGAAATCGAAAACCTCATCAAGTATATGAAGCTCATCAAAACGCCAACACAAACCAAACTATTTTGTCCACCAGCTCATTATCAATCCCTCAAATCAAGAGGAGAACAAGATCCCGAGTTTTGGAAAGAAATCACAATGGCACTAGTGGATAATCAGCATAATACTGAAACAACATGAAATGGATATCTGATCAAAATGTACCAAGGAGGTCCACCACATGAGCCGTTCTTCATAGCCATCGACTGTCAGGGTCAAGTTATCATAGGACCAAACAAGAAAATAGTGGCAACACATGTGTCAAGAGAGTTGGAGATTCTGGTCTGATTCATGGGGACATGAATGATGAAATGGGGGTATTGTTACAATTGAGGCCTCCAGGAGACAGTATGGATATGGGCAAAGGGTATGATGATGACGATCGGCTGTGCTGAAGTAGTCTCAGTCAGCGCCTCATTGTTGTTAACTCAAAACCTTAGAGTTGGTAATGAGAATAAACCTTGTACCGGGTTGACACAAGAGAACTCAATAAAAAGCTCCTACTCTATCTAACCACTATATATACTAGAAGTCCTGGTCCATGCTACAACATTATATAACCAACCCTAAAGTCCATGCTCTGTCCTCATGTCCTCTTACTCATCCACATATGTTTTCCATAAGGCCACTATGCTTCCTACATGTGCCCTGACGTCATACCTTTAATCTCCACTGTACATGTGTACACCATGTGTACACCATGAGGAACCCATGTCCCTTGACATCATCCCTAACCCTAACTCTAATCTAGACTCCTCTCGATCCTTTTAGACCCTAAGTCCTTCCAGACTGCTCTAAACTCTATCATATGACTTCCAGGTCATGTGCCTATCTCCTATCTCTCTTCTGTTGTAGACTAATAATTAACTACTGTCTTAACCCTAACCCTACCTAAAGTCTGTCCACACTCTCGTCTCATAACACTCATGTAGTAGATGTCACAACCTTATTCCTTTCTCCTAGTTACCTCATGTTGTATGACTCCTCTGCTTCATGGACTACTTGCGGTTTCCTCATGTACTCTTAATATATATAGTGTAGATACTATCCTGTATCCCTATGCTTTACCACTTATACAATCTCCCTTACTCTTCCTCAAGTCTTTGCCTTAGTTGCAACCTGAGCTCAAGCTTAAGGTCATTACACTCATCCACTCAAATTAGATTAAAAACCTTCAAACAAGTACATTGTCTTTTGATATTGCTCAATTTTTCCTCTTGCTTAATCATCAGCTTTTTCCTTTAATTCTGAACAAAGCTAGTTTTGATTCAAAAATTTCTTCTTTCTTTTCTAACTATTTAGTTGGTAGAAAAACCTAATATTTGTGGAATGACTTTGTTTTCCCTTTCTTCAATATAGATGTAAGTATTGGACAAGAATCTACTCTTTCTTTTATTCTTTCTGCTATTTAAATTTTACTGATTTTTTATGTCTTTGAAAAAAATCTAAAAATCTCAACATACTAGTATTCTTTCTCTTCTTCATTGATGATAGACTTCTCATTTCACAAGAAAAATCTTTTGAAAGAACTAACACTTTTCTCTTTTGTAGTTATAATATCATTTCATCTTTACTTAACTAGTTCAGACTAGTCATAGAACATGGAAAATCCAAGATTTTCCATTTCTCCAGATCTTGTGGACTTTTCAACCCTCCTCTTGGAGGACCTACTTTTTATCCAAAAGAAAGCTGGAAGTATTTAGGCTTTATTTTTGATAGAAAATTGTCTTTCTGACAACATGACAAGTTCTATGCCAACAAAGTGTTGTCTACTATCAAATGTATGAAAATGCTGGAAAATTCAATAAGAGATCTACTCCCTCATCAAAAATATCTTTTATATTCTCTCAAAAAACTTAAAAAAATGCAACATAGAGCTACTACCTAGATCATGGATGCTTTTCACATCTCTCCTACATTAGGAGTTGAAGCTATTACTGGTTTAATTTCCATTTATCTGTATCTTCAAAAACTCAGTGGTAGACATGAAATTAAAACTGCTACATTACCTTCTAATTATGCGATCAACATAAATCTTGAAAGCAGACACTCCAAGAATGTCTCTTCTCATTGTCTTTCCTTGGAAAACATAACTTCCATATGTTATGGGACATTGAACACTAACAATTTTTTATTTTATTTTATTTTATTTTTTCTGATTTTACTTTTCTTTTTCTTTATTTTATTTTTCTGGAGAGATGATGGAGAAGGCACATGACAAGGAAGTCACATGACAGGTCACATGATGTGACATCATAGGCCTAGAACATAGTAGAAGGGTCTGGAAGATGACGTCAGGGCACCTGGAGTACACATGGTGACCTTGAGTAAGGAGTGAGGCAGACATGAGGATGAAGCATGGATTATAGGGCAGGCTTAGATAGTGGTAGCATGGACCAGGACATATTTGTATAAATAGGACACTAATTAAGCAGAGACTCCTTGTCGAGTTCTCTTGTGAATTCCCACATCATACTTTCTTTGAGGTTTACTCGTTAGTGAGATCATTGGACCTTGAGTGTTTAGTGGTTGCCACAACAGTAGAACTTGACCATCCCAGGGGACTTTGCGTTATGCAAACTCCTCATCACTTACTCTTACTCATCTTCGACTGCGAGCCATGAGCTCAACGTCAAGAAGAAACAAAGCCGGACCCTAGGCGTAAAGGGGTATACTAGCTAGGCAGGCAAAGCTTAGCCGGTTGTTTGCACACTTGTCCACGTGTGTATTTCGGTCGTATTACCTTGTGTGGACGTGGTAGATAGTTATATTCGAGTAGAAGCCTTATGCTGTGGTGCACCCTTGTTGCCCATACACGCAGAGGAGCAGCATAGTCCATTAAGGAGCGCCTAGTTTAGGGATTCCCTGCTTAGGGATAATAGTGTAACAGTTTGATTAGGGCAGTAGTTAGTAGGGCAGTAGACAGGTAGTTAGTAGACAGTGTAGGTGGGACAAGAAGAGTGCCCACTATCACTTACAGAGGAATACCGCTG
>Ga0157363_1004246_pt1 | contig 13169 bp, 8 predicted proteins | sample AttsexASBM1_FD_111477 | JGI IMG/M metagenome (GOLD analysis project Ga0157363, IMG submission 111477) | Fungus gardens microbial communities from leaf cutter ant in Ribeirão Preto, State of São Paulo, Brazil - Atta sexdens ASBM1 | ecosystem: Host-associated > Fungi > Mycelium > Unclassified ...
AAGTAAATATATAACGTAAAGTTATTTAAAAAATCAATAATTTATGAGATATTTTATTCGGACATACTTTGACATAAAAAATAAACTATCATGTAAACAGTTAATTTTTTAATTATTTTAATGTTGTTAATTTCCCGGGAAATCTAAATCGTTAGGAAAGAACTAAGAAAAAACGTTTATTTTTTAATGTAAGTAATAATAAAAATATCAAGTATCATTATTGAATTTTTTAAAGTTCAGCATAAAAAACAAAGTACATTAAGAGGATCTTAAAGCCATTAACGTCTAACTAAATTGTAATTTTTGTATTATATATAAGTTACTTTTTCCCTCTTTTACAGATTCGAAAATCTTTTTCTAAGATTAAAGTATATGCATTAATATACGTCTGGAATTTATGCCGAGAACAACAAAAAATTTTTCTTAAGATTTCAATTTCGAAATTTTTTGTTCTCAGCATAAACTCTATCTCACGTATCACAGATGCATATACTGATCTTAGAAAAGGATTTTCGAATCTGAAAATAGTTGTAGATCTGTAAATAGTTGAGATAGTTGATACGCGTGACAATAACTGAGTGTCGCCATATGTAAAGAAAATACGGGTCATGCACGTTAAAATGGTTTGTCCAATATGGCGAAAAAACAAAATATCTTTAAAATTTATATAGAACTAATTTAATAAATATCTGTATGAAATTTGGGGAGGTCGATTTACTTGTTCGATTTATTGTAATTATTGAGTATAATCGTTCAGAAAATTAAGTTTCCACTCGATGTTTAACATTGCGCTTATGGCGATCGAGATGCGTTTGCACATCGAAAGCTAATAATGTACAAGACAAATCGATTCCAAAATTTGAGAAAAATTCATGTGCTTAATTATTTGCTGCAGAAGTATGCTCTTAACCGTATGATATGAAAATATGATGAATAAAAATGTAATTTGGCTGTTTTTCACTTTATATTCGAGACATGGCAACGTTGTTCCTCATTAGCGATTCTGTGTAGGTTGTAACATCGCATAATTTCTTTCAAATAGTATGTAATAGAATATTAAACTGGATATTATAACAAATATTTATTTTCTAACCTAGCAAGTCGCGGGAGTAAACATGCAACGTTGCCACATTTAAAACTCGGCTTCTCTACATTGATGAAATTAATATTTCTATCTATTATTATTTTAATTGTATTGAATTCAATTATTAAAAAGAATTTAAAAATTCTTTTTACAACAGAGTTTAAAAAAATCAAGTTTTAAATTTTGTGCTACATTATTTCTGATATAATCAATCTTTTTATTAAAGATGTTAGTTTGACTGTATGTAGTCAGGTTAGAACCACTTTAAACTAATTATTCGATTTCAATATTTACTTCAGACAAGATAATCCCTATATTGTAGAATCTACAATGTAGATATAATGTAAATTATAAAGTAAGCACTTACAATGCTTTTCATAACATCAAATAAAGCAATTCCCCATTACGAGTTTTTTCGCTCAAAGCGCGGGAACATTAATCCTATCTCTTAATACCTTTATACACAAAATAGATGAATCAGTTAGTGTAAAGAAAAAATACATAGTTCCTGGTAATTATATCACAACTATGCGAGTCAACGACAGACTTAAACATGTTCTAAATTTCTAAATTTCTAAAAGCAAATATATCGCTATATAAAATTTAAAAATAATAAAACGAAATATTTTATATACTTACAATATTAAATCATAATAAAAAATTAATTAAAATAAATTAATTTAAAAAGAAAGGAAAATTATCCGTAATATTCCGTATCATATAGTAAATAAGAGAAATTAGATCGTGGCAACGTCGCATTTTTACAGCAGACGAATATAGATACAAGTTATCTGTCAAGATATGTATTTTACATGAAAGAAAAAAAAATATCCGCACAATTGCGTTATAAAGAAAAATATATCAAAAGTACAGTTTTAGCAAAAAAAAAGTGTAAAACGGCTCTCGCAAAGAAATGATCAGGTACGAAAGACAATCTCCTTGTCGATTCTTGAAAGTGCGACGTTGCCATATCTAATAGATCCTCCAGTTCTCGAGAAAAAATATAAAATCAAAATTTTTTATTGACGACAAACTTTAATATCATGCAATAAATATTTACGATGTTGTTACATGAGTTTTCTCACAAATTTAATTATTTAAAACTCGTTTTTCATTAACTTTTTTTTGAATGTAATTTCAAGGTTAAATTCGTAACGCATCACAGCAAAAAGAGCTCGAATTATCATCTTTCTGATATATAATCGATCAAACATCGCAGATTTTTATCTTTACCATAATGGATACCATAATTTTTACAGGAGGCATACATATATTAATATCTAAATTATTTGAGACAAAAATTTAAAGACATTCTTGAATAATGCATTTTGCATTGGTATAACTACCTTAAAAAAAATATAATCATATTGTAACTGCACTATAATAAACTAATATGTTAAAAACTATTGATCTTTTGATAAGTTTATTATAATACACTTACAAAGATAATTAAAAGACTAATATTAAATCTGGTAAATAAAATTATATAAAATATAAAAATAAAATTATATGAAATATATTAAGTTAAATAATATTATAAAATTAATATTAAATATTATAATATATAATTAATAATATTATATAATTTTTTAAAAATTTTTAAAAATAATCTTCATATATGCGATAAAAAATCATTTTTTTTCCGAAAATTTATTTTATCATTATTGGTCTTTTTCAGATCCAAAAATTTTTATCAGAATCATTTTTGCCTGCTCGATTCAGCATATATGCGTACGTGCGTGCATGCGCGCGCGTATGTGTGCACATGTGTAAGTGAATGAATGAGTGAGCGAATGAATGAGTGAGCGAGTAAGCAAGTGAATATTCACGCATGTGTGTATGTAATTGGACTGTCAAAGACATATTCTGCATCTAAACTGTTAATTATTATTACTTACATTTTCAGGAATACTAGGTAATTGAAACTGTTTTGGGCTTTGACAAATAAAATTCTGAAAGAAATTTTAAAAAAGTATTAAAACAGTGTATTCAACAAATAGATAACATTAAATTTCTTATTAAACACACTTAACAGTTTAGTAAATTATATGATGGAGTTTAATAATTACATTATTTAGTAAATTATATGATGGAGTTTAATAATTACTTACCGCTGTAGAATTTGGTAAAGGAATAGATATGGAGTTTCCAGGTACTGGAACCCCACAAGTATATATAATTTCAAGAAATTTCCAGGGATCTTCTTCACTAGTATTGCTGGTTAAGGATGCAATATGATTCAAAAGTCTACAATGAAAAATTTAATATTTTGATCTATTTTGAACACATGTGAATGTTTAAATAATATATTTTGACTAACTTGTAAAATGTTTCGTGCCATGGAAGGGCACTTAAAACTACTAAAGCTGTTTCTGTTTTAGGATCATGACGGCAGAATCCAAAAGTCCATTTTGAATCTATACTAGTGAGCACAAATGAAAAATGTTGTACTAATAAACTAAAACAGAAAATTATAACAAAAAAATATAATAGGACAAAGACAAAAGATTATAGTTTATATTGTATGATAATCAATGTTAACATACTTCTCAAATTCACAAGGATATGCAAATTTAGGGACAGATTTCAGTATTTCTTCATCTGAAAAGGAATTGGGATATTTTTGGAGAATCCAAGCTGGCTTCTCCCTTATTGGCGCAGCTACTTCACAGAAACATTCAAAAAGTTGTTTGACATTTTCTCTGAAAATTTCATTAGAAAAATATCAATGTTTATTAATATCAATGTTAATGATTTGAAATATAGCTTGCAAGTTATGAAGATATTGTAACAAAATTTTAGAAGTAATTATGTTGAATGAAAATTTTATAAATAATGATCATACATAATTGTATTACAATATTCATAAAATATATTTTTTAATATTTTTTATATTGAATTCTTATTTTATCTTTTACAAACATACAGCAAATTTTATAAGAATATAAAATAGATTTTGTTGAATAAAGCAGAAATTTTATATTGGAAAATCATCTGATTGCAATATAAAAATAACTGCTCTAGAAATCCATTATGTATCTTGAAATGAGATAAAAGCTACAAAAATGAGTGAATTTACAATATTTATAATTTGGGAACTCCGATCTTAATGCTTCCTAGGAATCATGTTATCCTTATTTAATATTTGAGAAACAACAAAAATAAAATAATATCTGGATGGCAATCGGATGGGAATCTGAATACAATCATCTAGTAAATTTATTTATCTTTGAAATTTTTACCTCATTTTAAGATATGCAATCATGTTCTTGATTACATCTCATTCAAAAGAATTCATTAGTGGAGATTTACAATGAATCAGTAATAAGTAGTTTCAGGAGTTGGCTACAAACCAACTACTAATTCACCAATTTAGACTACAATCCTAATTCAATTATCCTTCAGACTCGTTTTTGACTCACCAACTACAGACTAAAGACTCATTGTAGACTCGGCTTTATATCAGAATCTATAATTCTATGAAGGAAAAATATATTATATTTAGCCTGATTTATGCCGAAGTTATAATATCCAATGTTTATTACTAATGTTAAAGTCCTGTGCATAAAGAAAAAATATTAGGAATAGAAATAAATATTAAGATTTCAACCAGAAATGTATTCCATGTATTCCGATGTAATTGGTATCCAACAAGTTGAAATCTTAATATTTATTTATAATTTTCTAATGTTTTATTATGCGCAGGACCTGTATAAATGCTGTGTAAATTCTATTTTACAACGAAGTTATTACATTGATTTAGTTACGCTAACTAAAAGCCATTTAGTGAAGAGGGTTATTTATGCTGATCCTACAATAAGTCAGCAATTGGTAGTCTTAAATCGTAGTCCAAATCTACAATGAGTCAGTGACTGTGTTCAGCACAATAATTTTGGAACCATTTTATGATTGTTTGCTGAGACAGGACCATTCCTTAGAATTTTTAAAAGTATAATCCAATATGCAAACTTCCAACAGTTGCAAAATAAACATTCTGCTGAACACAGCCAATAGTCTTAGAATTTGCTGCATCATACACACAGTAACCAAAAAATCAGAATTTTTGATTTAATAATGAATCTATTTCTATCTATTTCAATTCTTTGAGAATTAAAATAGATAGAAATGAATTCATATGCACATTGCCAAATATTAATTATAAATAATTTTGATTTTTCGGATACACTAGTTCAGATAGTGCAGAAATAAAGAATTTTAATAAGACTATCGATTGTCTTAAGATTGACCAAATTCGATTTTATTCCTTCCCATCAGTCAAGCTATATATGACTTGCTATACGACTTGCTATACAACTTAACAACTTGTAGATACGAAAAATCATAATGGTCTTTCAACAAGCAACACAAATGACACAGTGTGACATACTGGATCATTACATCTTTATTGTTTGCCAATGTTAAACAAAGATGACATGATCTCTGTGTCGCACTGTGTCTCTTGTTAGAAGGTATACATAGAGCCGGTTGTTCCATCTTTTGATAAATTTTACCTGTTGGGTAAGCAAAATTACTCAATCACATGCATGGATTATCAAATTTACCTCACAGGTAAAATTTACCAAAAGATGGAACAATTGATCCAAAGTCATCTATTTAAGTAAGATTTAAGGTTTAAAAATTAAGATTTCCGACTACCAATTCATTGTAGAATTAGTTTTATTATAACGACGTAAAAATGTTATGTTTACATAAATCGGGCCGCGTAAATGTAACTTAAAAATTCTTTGCTCATTGAATCATTTACATGCTTTCGTTCAGCTTGGTGGATATGATAAACCTAAGAGTGTAAACATAATTCACTTAAATAGAAGTTATAACAGCGTTACTATAAATCTAAGCACAAAGATGACCGTAACTGAGTCGTGAAATATAGTCATAAGTTGATTAAAACATTGTATGTTCACTTATGACTTACGATTCACATTTCACAATTCAGTTAAATCAAAGTTAAGAAACCGTGTAAATGTCCTAATAAACTTGCCTTAATCTAGATCCCATGATAACAACTTAAAAAAAAGGTAATTACTCAATTTAGCAAACACAATCACAAAAGTTAATAAAAAACATACAAATCAACGTGTTTTTCATGAAACAAATAAATCTGGCTAAAAAAAGTGTCGCTTTGTCCCGCGAAACGGGAATTAACAATAGAAATTTGCCACTATTAAGGTTACGAAATCAATCATATCGACATAATGCAACGAATCCTTCCACTATGAAACTGCGAATACATTGGGATCATATGTGTATATACACAGAATTGCCAACGTGTTGAGAGTAGAGATCATGAAGTAAAGGTACCTTTTCATGCCGACGTTCGATGCTCATTTTCGGCATCAAAATAAGTCACATGATAGAAATTGACCATAAAGTATAGAGAATAGAAAATCGAACTAGGGCCGGTATTCATAGGTCGGTATTTATAGTCGAGTCTTATTTCAAGACTGTCTTAAGTAATGTCTTAAGACGCTACTGAATATATAAAATATTTATTAAAATTGGAACTGAATTTAATTCTATCACAATTTTCTTTATGGTTATTCCCACCGATTAATTAGATCAAAATATGAGAAATATACTTTTTTCTTATTTACATTTATTTACACTAACTACCGCGTTTGATATTTATCATGAGTAAATCCTCATTCAATACAAGAATCAGATTTTTATTTTCTCTTGTATAGATTAAGATTCATCGGTCTCTTGCAGCGAAAATTTAAATTCATATGACGTTACAAATGCTACAATCGGTCTACTAGCGTAGCTTGCAGTCTTTGTAATATTACAATTATTCCGATTGGATCAATCGAAGCGTAGCATTTGGAACATAACGTTCAGAGCATAAGAAGCATCAAGTTGACCGCAGCTTATATATGCTATAATCTCTTTTCACGTTTAATTCTAGTGTCAATTCCTAGGGTACATTCAAAATGTCTTCTCCGAGGAAGATTTCATTCTATATGCTATAGTATACATCACGTGTACTATATATTTCGAATAAAATTTTCCTCGGAAAAGTTTTGGAATGTAGCCCTAGTTTGATTGTAATAAACTTAAAAAATGGATCATTTCAATTATTGTAATAATTATTATATGGATAGTACATTATCGATAGTACATTATGACATACAAGACATCGATGACCAACCAAGTGGGCGATAATGAAAAATTCGGAAAACAAACTTTTAATTGTTCTTGTAAAAGTCGCACTTACCTATATGAAAGTATGAAAAAAAAGTATGAAAGATTATAGAAATGTAAAATTAAAAGAAAATGCATGGAAAGAAATGGCTGAAATTGTAAATGTTACAAGTAATTTTGAACTAAAAATTAATATATTTATAAATATATTTATAATAAATTGAAATAAAAAAGGCTATATAAGGCTATGCAAGATATTCATTACTAAAAATCTTTTCAAATAAAAAATATAACGATTCAGATGTTTATTATTAAATTAATTAAAAATATTAAACATTATATACCTAAATACAAACAAAAACAATAATGAACAAATGTTTCAATCCTTATTGGGTCAATTGCAATTGTTACAATAATTTTTTTAAATTAACTATAACATTAAAGCTAATTAGGACTACTTATAGCTTTTTTAGTTTCAAAATTATTTTAATTGGGTCTTTATTCTTATTTTATTAATATATTTATTTACTATCTTATTAACAATTTCTTTTCTATAAACTGCTAAACATACAATTTAGTGTTAAACATAGCGTTTATGCTTGTGTTATATTAATAAATAAAATATTTATGATGTAAGTATTACAATTCATCTTCCACTTTACCTAAATATTTGCATGAAAATATAATAAATAAAAAATTGTATGTTATGTATGTATATATAAATGTTCCAGAAATACTTTCTATGTAATACTTTTTAATTCAAACATTATAAAATATATTTATCAAAATTTTTTGATGAAAATCTGTTTAAAAAATATATATAAATATTTCATTGAAGGCAATTTTTATCTTGTAATGACTTAACATTTTTAGGTTTCGTCTACTGAAACAGAAGAGCATACTATATACATAGTATATACGCGATCTGATTGGTTGACCGTTATTTCTTTCGCCACATTGAGCAACGGGAGGCAATAGTTTATATATTTCTTATTTCTATATTATTCCTATCACTATACTATCGCTATTGCCTCGCATTGTGTTTAGGTCTTTATTCTTTGACATTACTGAACTATAACTATATATACATACATTGAAATGGGCATCTCCGCTGCAGCGGTGCTAAAGTCCCTAGATTATAAAGTACCGCAATTGATTTCAGAAATGTCGCATAAAAATGACCGAAGTGCACATAATACACGATTTGGAGTGCGTTCCATTTCTTGCATGATGCTCATAGAAGCATAGAAATTCTGTTTCTCTTCATGCACACTGGCTGTATGATTCAACCTACCGCCAATTGCATGCCAATTGCTCCGCTTCTTCCGTGCATGAGACCGCATGAAGTGCCTCACCTCTCGAGCTGAGGCAGAATGCAGCTTATGCATTCAACATATTTTAGCGCGAAACTGAAATCAAAAATCTTTTTATCAAAAAAGAAGAAGTGTAATAATAATTATTGAATGCCTTTGTAATTCAGTCAATTTTAAATTGTCCATATTCACTGCATGAATTCATTGCGAATCCATTCCGTTACTACAATAAAACCGCATAGAGTATATTGGAAAAACGAAACATACTCTGCACCTCATACCATGCACTAAATACTCCGCTCCACGGAACGCACTTGAAGTACACCAGAGTCCACATAAAAATGCTCAAGCTCATGCGATAATCACTTGTGATGTGTACTTTCATATTCCTGAACAATTCTGAACTGTACTTACACGTATTCTTCGTGCACTTTTATGCACAAAACTTCTACGACAAATAAATCCGTATTAAACTAAAGAACATATAAATTGAGCATTCGTGCATATTTTTTTGTTGTAAATAAACTAAAAAACATTGATTTACATACTTGAGCTTCATTTTCCCAAATAAAGCACGTAATACAAATGCATAAATTCGAAATGGCCACATTTCGCAAATGGATGCGAGTTTGCGGTATTTTATATCTAGTGACTTTAAGTGGTCACCTTCATGGTGGTTAGCCCCCGACACCACAGAAAATTAACTTTACCACTTCTATCGCCACCAAGCAAATACCTAGGCTGCGTTCGGAACGTAAGTTCTACCATCTAATAAGTCACGTATAAATCATAACTATCTGACAATTTTTTACATTTCTAAAAGAATGAGGGAAAGGAAAGAAATAAAGCAGGTGTTTAAGTGAAGCAATTTAAAAGCATTAAAGCTTTAAATAAAATATAAAATTTGCACAATTAATCAAAATGCTACAAAAAATTCAAAATAATATTAGTTACGAACAAGCGAACGAAATGTTAATATGGCTTATTATACATTTTTAATTCAAAATGCTAATTAATAATAATTATATTTATATTTATATATATATAAGTAGAGTGTGAGCAGCCATGGAGTCAAAACAAATCCCCTCCACGTCTCCCTCCGGTGCCATGAGCGTAGCCTAGACGGGTCAGTCAGGAAAAGGGCGTGCTCTGATTGGTCGAGGGAGTAATAGGGTAATTAAATGGTGTGTTCTGATCGGTTCGCCCTATACTTGCCAAAAGATCTGATTGGCTCGCACTGTATCCGCGAGGTGAATGGAGAAGGGAGATGCTGGAGGACCTTTGATAAAATGGAGGGTAAAGTCTGAAAAAATGGTGAGTGGGTCTATAGCATTTTTTGTCGTGAGGACGGAGTACGAACTGGACAAGAATAGCGGTTTTATGACGGTCATTTTTTTGTTGGCATGGCACAATGTCTTCGACATATTGGCGTTTATGAATGTTTTTATTTATGAGAGATGAGATCTTATACGAAAATTTGGAAGTCTAGAGAGAATCTAGGAAGAATGGGGGAGGTTAAACAGGAATGACCATGTTCAACTGACGCGACGCATCTCCGGTGTAATGACTCACTCGTTCGAGCGAAAGTATAACTTTTATGATGTATGACAAGAATTTTATAAATCTGTACTGTAATCTGATTTTATGAATTGTACCTCTTGTACTTTATTTAAAAGTCTAAGTTATACATATACAATAACGAAAATATGTAGAGAAAAAAATTGGTTATTGAAGAATACGAGTGATTAAGAAACAAGAATTTATGTTATACAAAAATATATTTATTGATACAAATCTTCTTTTTTTTTCAAAGAAGAAGAAATATAAAGTTCGCATGAGAATAAACTAAAAAAAAAGTTTTTAGAAAAATTAAGCCAAAGATTCTCGCTTCGAGAGAATTATATGAAAAATTTCGTTATATCTTAATTCCAAAAATATTATATTGAAATACATATCAAAAAAAGTTAAGTCGTTAATTTGTGTACGTTCTATATCTTCATAATTACCACGCAATGTTAATTTTATAATTTCCTGGTTAATAAAACTTGCAGGTAATTTTAGTTCGATTTCTTGAATTAAATATAGAGCACACTTGTTAACATTATTGGATAAAGATTCTAAATGTTTTAAACGCACTTTACAATACTTTGCAGTCCGAGGAAGGTAGTCTTCTGCATTACAATTGCCGCTACGTAGGTTCTTCGTTTCTTCACCGGTGGAATTGAATCGTGAGCCTCTTTTTTTCGAAGATTTCCGTTGGAATTTTTCTCTTCTTCTTTATATGACAGCAATATTGATTTTGCTCCGTAAGATGGTAAAGTGATGGTGATATTTTTTATAACAACAAAGTTAGGTTTCTCTCGTTATCGTTGCTTAAATTCGTCCCATGTTCCATCTTGAAACTGCTGCCAACAGTCGGTGTCGAAATAAATTCCATCCGCGTTGTGTCCGTCCAATTTTATAAGAAGTTTAAAGATTCCTTCGTTCATTCTTTGCAAATATGTGAATCGTCTTCGTATGAGAATTGTTAAGACCATACGTTGTTGCTAGTAACATATGAAATTAAGTGTTTCTTCTCTCATCGTTATTACGTAACTTAAAAGAATCAAGGATGGAGTACATTCTCATGTACTCCGAATTATTATTTTTTGGACTGGCCACAGTATTCTTACGCCACAGTAATACCAAATCAAGCGAACCAAGATGGCAATCAAAAACACAAGAAGTATAGTACTTGTTAACTGAAGTTACGGACGACGAGATTCGAATGAAACGGATTTTCGATAATATCATCTTCCTCTTCGACGCTACGTGATAAAATTTAAATTTAAAATTATTCTGCGCGCGCAGAAAAAATGAAAAAACATAAACGTTCCCTAAATTTTTCTTAAAAATTTAAAATAATCTATACACGGAAGTCAGGAAGGCAGAGGAGTGAGATAAAACGAGAACAAACAGGAACAAACAGGAACGATAAGAAATGTTTTACGATTCCTCTCCTGCATTTTTATAAAATAACAATGGAAGGAATTCGATCAGCCAGAAAGAGAAAATTTTTTCGTAATGAATCATAAGACAAAGAATTGATTTATCTCGCAGGCAGTTTCTAACGAATAAAAATTACTACACCGATAATCTTCGAGTTTTTTTTTCAAAAAAACAAGAAGAAATTTATGAAGCATCTTCGATTTAAAGTAAATTTATGATTGGGTTTATTGCTTTTTAGAAAATTCATTAATGTTTAAAGAGACAGAGGTAGGACAAAAAAAGATATTAAATTGAGTTGGGAAATGGTAATGCAGGAAAATTTATTTGTCTTCCATTTTTCTGAAACTTTTGTTGTATACTCCCAAGGGAAAAAATAACGTGCTGTATACGGAAATTTATAGAATACAAAAATTAAATATTATTTATATTGATAAATATGAGGAAAGTTTTAAACGAAGGGAGTTATTGTATGTTCAATGTTCGCCAGGATTTTTTCTCATGATGAGGCAACTCCTGAAGAGGGGAAAACTAACAAAAACCAAGTAATATTGTTGGTCAAGCGAAATATAGGAATTTTCATTAAAATCGTATTTTTTCTATTACTGAAAAATTTATTATTTATCAGTCGTAGACTAATATTGCGTGACATTCCTTTCCAAGAAAGAAGATATAAAAAAGCAGAAGGAAAAATTTAAAAACGTGAGATTTACCGTAACAATAAAAATTTTATAGTGTGATAAAAACTTTTCCGGATAACATTGAAAACTAAGGGTTTATTGAGGTAAAAACGAAGGAATCGATGCTTTTTATGGAGATAATTTTTACGATGAAACGGAGTTAGATTAGATATGAGGTTGGTCAATTAAGAAATTTTTGTCGTCTCCTACTTCTCTAAATTTTATGAGAAAATCATTCCTAAATAAAGGAAGCGACCAATTACCAAAATTGTTAAAACTTATCGGGCAATGAAGGGACTAGAAACTTTTAGCGATTCTTTTCGAAGAGTGGAATTTTATGAATATCGCTACGAATATAAATATCAAGCACTGGTCAAGCTAAAGTCCGTAAAAAAATCGGTTAACGAAATAAGGCTCTGCATCGTTGCAAAACGTGGAAGGATAAAAGAAAGCTGTTGGTGTAGCGAGGTGGATTTTTACCTTATATTATCGGACTTATATCAATCTTATTATCGATCTTATTATCATTAATTATCGAAAAAACGAAATAGTAGGGATAAAACGTTATAATTTCGATGGAAAATCTGGAGAGAATGCATTATCAGTTACATCAAAATCCGACATCGTTGACGGAGAGTTAAAAGAAATAATAAAAAAATAAACCGCAAAATTCGGATAACATCTCGAACACTAATAATACAGCGCAAACTCCCGGAATTCATCTAACATGACTCGATGCGGAGATGAATCGTATTCTTAATTCCAGTTGGCCGTGTGACGAAAATGAGAGGTGGAAAATGTTCAGAGGCATTATGGCGATATCTACGATTTATTCAAAAAACGCGAAGACAGAAAGACATACATAACGAAAACGAAAATGCAGAAGACAATGCTACATGAGATACCTCCGCTGATAACGAGACGACGAACAATGACGTTTTTCAT
>Ga0157363_1004247_pt1 | contig 13166 bp, 9 predicted proteins | sample AttsexASBM1_FD_111477 | JGI IMG/M metagenome (GOLD analysis project Ga0157363, IMG submission 111477) | Fungus gardens microbial communities from leaf cutter ant in Ribeirão Preto, State of São Paulo, Brazil - Atta sexdens ASBM1 | ecosystem: Host-associated > Fungi > Mycelium > Unclassified ...
ATCGATATTGATTTGACATCAATTTGATGACTCATTTTTCGCTGGAAAATATTTACTTTTTAAAAATAAAGTTTTTTTAAAAAATATTTTTTCTGTACAAATACTTTTTGCACTCACTGTATGTATATATAACCATTCTCCTTCTATATTGCTACGATTCTAGGCAGTTTATGTATTTTCTCTCTTTATATTCGTTGTAAAATATCACGTTCTTGGCAATGCAGTCTCGCGAGGTAGATAATAATTATCAATACTCCAGATTTCTTTGAAATGTGTATTGCTGTGCCGAAAAGAAAGATTTGCATAAAATAAGAATCTGAGAGGAACATAAAATAATATTACATAAATATTCGTTTCATAACGAACTTTTAAAGATATTCAACAGGGGATATGTATTTTTCTTTGTAATTGAATTATTTCAAAAAACACGAATGTATTTTCATGCTACATTTAAAAATATCTTCCATAAAAATATTTTATGTAATACTTTGCTCTTGTTTGATCAAACATAATTTTATATTATTTAAAAATGTAATAGTGGAACTTTTTTTCAAATTTCAAGTAATTTACAAATTCGATTATAACACACCTTGTTCGCGAATAAACATCGCTTCGGTAAACATGTACGAGACGTTTCCTATCCTTTCGGTAGCTAGTTCGAAGTTCTACTCCTGCAAACAACGTGGCGTTACGTTTGCCGTAGTTGTTGAAGTGAAAAACAAATATTGTCTGGTGCTTGGACTAGCACGAGGCAGTGCTGCGACATTTCGGACGGAGATTGCTCGCTGCTGCGGAACGAACGTGTCATTATCTTTAGTCGCTAAGCTCCATTAGAAACTAAATGCATCGCGTTCCGGCTGGCAAACATGGGATCACTGCTAGAAACCTGACTGATTATGGAGATGTGGCAATTGTGCAGTCGATGTGTTTTCTAGAATGGAGAAGAAACACTTATCAGGCAAACGAACTCAAGAAAGAGAGAGAGAGAGACGATAAATCATTTATTAATCAATACTTTTAATGATTAAATAAATTTTTTATAATGACGAAATTAAAAATACAGTTGAATTGATTTTAAATACGATCTTTTAAAAGTTTCTCGAAAGAGATTTATAGAATTTTACATGGAAACACATTTATTTGACGATAATAACAATTCCAACAAGTACTGACGTTTGAATACGATGTGATTACATCCGTAAATAGGAGGCATCAACGACGTTTAATGTGTGTTTCTGCGAAACAACGAATACAACTTGAGTACATCCTGAGAAGCGCTTGTGGAACTACAGTATAGTGCGACATTCGCTACAGAATTTACGCTCGTTCTGACCCGAATATTAATGCTCGATGCATATATCTTTATCATGCAGTCTTATCCAAGAATATATCTTCCAACTATAACAACAAACGACAACCGAAGCCAACTAAGCATGGCTGCTTCTACTTTACATATTTCAACAAATACCTACTAGTGGAATATGTTTTCTCGATAAACTGGATATTTACAAACGAATTATCCTACAATTTCTATTGTGTAATATACTTGAAAAATGATTATACTATATATAAGTATATAGAGAATTTATGTAAACACATAGTAATATTAAATATAATAATTTAAATTAAAATTTATTTAGTGTCTATTTAATTTTTATCTTCCACATCTTGCAATAAAATTTTATGTAACAATGACGATTTTGTTGCTCAGTATCATTATATATGTGTTAATCTTAATGCGATGCGCGAATGACTTTGCTCGTTAATTTCGAATTTACAGTTAGTGATTCACAAGAAAGATCACTTCGAGTGGTTTGATCGGCAGGATGGTCAGATGATTAATTATACTACGAAGCGCACAGTCATCTAAAGCCACAGACAATTAAAGGCCTTGATTGTGAACGTGTTAAGATACATTCTGATGCGTAATTAATCGATATTCCGTTTAATTGAAGCCTAATTCGATTAATAATTATGTTGGTTCGTCGTACATTCAATAACCATGCACATTTACAGCAGAAATCAGCAGACTAATTATTGTCAATGTTAACGTCTTTATTGTCTCAAGATATTATAGCGAATGACGAATTATTAGTATAACATCTAAATTTTTTTCTGATTTTTTAAATATATCATATATTCGATTATAAATTTATTATTCGCGTCTCTCTGGTTTAATTCGAAATTTTGCATGTTGGAAATATTTAGTGCTATCAAAGGCATACCTGTGCGAGAGGAGCTATATTTCATATAGCTATTATATATTATTTATGCTTTGGTTACTCTTTCAAGTCAAGGATGATTGAGCCCTACATAATTCTTTTCACCTTATTAAATGAACATTTAATGAGCATTAAATTAAACCAGGCAGCGCGAGCTAATATCTCCACAAGAGATAGCGTTCCTTTAATTAAGTCTCGGCCAAAGAACATGTGCTTCACCTTGAAACGAAAACGGCGTACGCGCTCACTGCAGCGCTGTAGATGGACGCAGAAAACGCGGTTGCAGGCTAATTTGCGGCGGTGCTAAACGAGAAGTTGCTGGGCATCAAGAAACAGGGTTAGACAAAGGATGAGGAAAGGAGAGAGATAGAGAAAGAGAGGGAGAGAGGGAGGAAACGAGGCAAACTCCAGACACACGGCTTGAACTCGTGCGAACTGCGGCCCGAGTAATTATCTTTGCAACGAGAAATGTTATTTACTCGTAGCTATTTGCCTCTTCGGACATTTGATCTTCCTATGGAAAACTTGGCCATTTAGTCTTAGCATGAACATTAAATTTTACTACTTGTGTTGGCGACATGCGAAAAATACTCAATTATAATAACTATCAGAGCATTATTTCTACTCACCTATATATATATATATATATATATAGATAGTGAAACGTAATAACTGAAAACGGAGACAATTCGGATAGAAAACATTTCCGAGCGAGAAGCAAATTGCAGATTGTTGGGCTGGGAAGAGATATAGAAAGAGAGAGAAAGAGGAAAAAAAGAGACAGAGCTGACCCGGCCTTTGTGTCGTTGACATTCTGGTAACCGCTGATTCTCCTTCACCGAAACCCTCTTTTACCGTTAGGTCGGCCGTTTTATCAAACGGAACTAGCCATAATTGCATGACACAATCACAAGCCACTTACGGCTTTCTTTTTCGCTCTTTCATGCTGACTCCAGTTACATGTTTCTTCTTCTATTTCGATCACTGTTTCCCTGGCTGCGTGTCCAATCAGCACCTGGATTAAATTAACTACATTGGCACCTTTCGGATAGATCCGTTTATAGCGGCAGTTGCTTCTCAATGGAGATTGCTTAAAAAAGAAAAGAGAATAAAAGGAAGAGCGAACACTTCTGGAAGGGGAAATATTTGACACGTTACAATGAAGGTGTCTGACGGGAGTAGCGAATTATAATTGGAGGATCGTATGTAAGAGGCGATCAAACGAGGTGGCTGTTGAATACGAGATCAGGTATGAAATAACTAAAAACCACTATTGCGGAACAATTTGAATTGGATATATTACTGTAAAAATACATTTTAATTCAACGAATAATCTAATAAAAATATCATTTGTATCCGTGGTGCGACAAAAAATAATTGAAAGCATGACAAGAAAGAATAATAAACATTGCAATTGTAAAAATATCCTAGTAGATAAAGTCAGCATCTAGTCAGACCTTCTAACGCAATTATTTCTATTTTGATGGAAGAAAAGAGGTAATTATTTGTCGTCCAACGTTTCTCTTTTTTTACTTCTACATGATACAAAAAGAGATATAAGAGACAGAGAAGAGAAAAGAATTTTGTCCAAACAAATGAATGTTGGAAGAAGAAAAAGAAAGACTATGAAATGCTGTTATTTACACGAGTTGAGTTTATACTTGAGAAAAACGTCCTTAACAGAGTTACTTTCTTTATCCTGAAATGATGCGACGGCGAAAGTTGCAAGTTGCTCTCTACTGTGAAGGTAATCGTAGACCGGAAAATGCTACAGTGTAGGAAAGTGTTCAGGAATCTCGGTTAAAGTAGTGTTAAGAGCAGTTAAGAAGATAGCGAGCTAATAAGGCAGACGAGCGATAAGTGCATAGTAAGGACTAGAAGTGGGGGAAGGGAGAGAAGAACAGGTAGTTCCTGCAGCTAAGCACCCGATCGTGTCCACCGATGCGCTATATGAGGTAATGTATAAAGGTCGTCCTTGCAGAACGCAGAGTGGCTTTCATAACTGCTGGACAAGTTCGTGATAAAACCGGCGATAGATAACGATGAGTGAATAACACTTGGCGGCAAAACGATGGGATAACTTTGGCTTGTCACATTATGTACAACTGAATTGTCAACTCCCTCTCCGCTTTCCGCTGGCATCACCATATAATGGGGTCGTCATCCTCTTCGGCTTCCAAAGTCCTCGCTATAGCGACCTCATGAAACATTACAGGGAAACCATGACCTCCGTCTTATGCACCGCTCGTCGCCTCGATGGAGATACGCTAACGAGACATCGACGACATTTCCAAGCAGATGAAAATGCAAATGCCATCGCAGCCGAGTCCTAGAAACTATGCGGTCTCTTCTCGCTCGTTGCGATATGAATTCCATTCCAATTGAGACGTGACGAAAATTAAAGTAACCATATAAGATAATTATTATGTCCGCTCTCACGTTTTATATTCAGAAAAATTAGATAAAATAAGCGATAAAATTTAATGAATAGAGGAGTGATTTTTTATTTAACATATTTTTTTAAGTTTTTAAATAGTTATTGAAGACTTTTCTCTCTTATTCTCAATTTATCTATCTTTGCGATAGATCTATTTCTAAAAATTTTATATTAATTTTGTTACATTATATTTATAAGTAATCGGCAATTGAATCAAAATGATGTATTATTTTAAAAAATACAATTCTCCGATACTATGTGTATATTTGTATTTTATAAACAAGTATATTTACATATACTATTATTATTATTATATATAATATATCAATATAAATCGTATTATATTGATTTATCAATTAAAATGATTAATATGAGATTTACCAATTAATTTAATTAAAAAATTTTTCTCTTTATACTTTAATAATATTACTGAATATTCAAGTTCTATGTACACAATTCTTGAGTAGAATTTTTGAATTTTTATTTTTATTGTGCAAATAAATAAAAATTCCACGTGAAAAATGTGACAAATACTTTAATTTAGAAAAGCCGCTTCCGTCGGTCGCGTAAATCTGCGGAAAATAGGTTCCAATAGTTTCCCTTAGTCTTGGAATTTTCCACAGGAGTTCTTTGAGACTTGGTCTTCATCTCTTAATGATCATCCGTCAAAGGAACTCTTCTAATGAAATATTTTGCTATTTTGTTGCAGACGGGATTTCGTATCGGTGGAAAAAAGCTTTTTGATCTGGGCAAAGTCATTGAAGAATTTAAGAAGACGAGTAAAAGTCTACATGAGTCTAATTCCGCTTGGGAGTGAGAAAGATTCGGCGTCCGGTGGATCTGAAAGGAAGAAAAAAGGCAGAAAATAGTGGTAACGGTCTCGCACATGTTACGAGCGTAAAAAAGTAGAGAAGAGCGAGAGCAGCGGGAGTAGAAAGGCCGTTACTCTCGCGATCGCCGTCGGTAAAAGCGATGATTGTGTCTTCATGTTATACCCGAAGGAACGGAGTAATACGTTCTGAGAAGGAACGTGAAGTATAGGGTGCATAAATCAGGACTCGTGCAGAAATGAAGATTCTGTCCGAGAAGAGGAATAACGGCAGCGAGAGTGCAAAATTTTACGTGATGTAAAGCTATTTCGCTCAATGACGCGGAAAAAGTGCGTCTGATAAACAACGACGAGCCGCTATCCCTTTTATTCCAAATTTCCATATCTATCATCAATGGTAATATAACGGAGTGTGTTAAGCATCAATTCGTGTCGAGTATCAATTAGAGCGGAGACGCGTGATCGTGCTTAATTAATTAATTTCGCTGCCTCGCGAGTCAGTCCTATCGTCGCACTCGACCATGACCCAGAATCCGCAAGATTAATTACTCGCGAGCATAATAAAAACTTTCTTCACTCTTTTCTATTTTCAATCAATGGCACAAATCTTGATATCTTCTCTATCTTCGATTTTTAAAATTAATATCGCTATTGAATCTTCATCCCTCGGCAATCCATTCGCATGTCAATATCCTTCTCTCCCATTACGCAGACTTGATTTAATGAAATTCTTTAAATCATTCTTTTGAGAACTTTAATTGAATTGCATATAAATATTATGCGTGTATAAATCACGCAGCAGCGTATTCTTGTAATTTCCTTCGAGCTATTATATCCGTCGGGCGGCAATGTTCAGATCGCAATGATATGAAAACACCAGTTATTAGATGCGGTGGAATAAAACGACGGTAGTATCGAGAATTTCGTTCGATTGCGTAGGTATTCAACGGCAGTGACGTATTGTTGGGCGCCCGTATTCGAACGGAAAAAAAAGAGAGAAAAGAAGAACGAGCGTAGCGAATAAAAGCGGAGAGGAGTAGCGGAGGCATGTCGGAGAAGATGATGTCGAGACGGAGAACTGATTGAAACGTGAGAAAAAAATGACGACTATCGAGGCCGTTAGTGAAATGAGTGCGGTACGTCGGGCGGTATGGTTCAGCGCCGTGTTATTCGCAGCGACTCCCTTGGCCTATACTCAAGTAACATGGACACCAATCTACGTGGGAGGATACAGTGAGTACAATTGTTATTCTTTACCATTGGTGCAAAGCGATGATAGCGAAACAGAAAGAAAGTTAGACTGTATTTTATGATAAAATTGAATTAATATTCTCTAGTTATAATTTTTATAATTTTAAATACTTCAATACATTTTTGGTGAAGCGCTATGATGAAATGATTCGACTGAAAAAGGTGAACGCTGTAAAATATAAAGTAAATATTAAATTTGTTAGAATTAAAATATAATAATGTCACTAATTTCTTGTGCATGTGACTTATTAACGTCATTTATTATTCCTCGTGATTTGCCCGCGGAATGTATGAACATGCGATAGTTGCAGTTGTCACGTACACTAATCTTCATTTTCATATAATAATACATTATGATAAATTATGCTTTGGACCTCGTCGCTTCGTTTCGAGCTGAAAAAACATGTCAAAACGAGCGCACATGCGTTTCCTCTTTTTTACGCGACATATTTTCATTCGTCCGACGGGAAAGCGAAAAAGGAAGAAAAGAAGCGGCGCAGTAAACGATGAAATATCACGCAACGTTATTTTTCGCATTTCTCAAAATCTTTTTTAACGATTCGAACTTTGGCAATCAGGGTTATAGCACAAACGACGAGTGGCGAACGCGAAAATGTGCTTCACGATAACCTGTACGGAGGATTGATAGTGTCAATTAACGAGCCACGACTGAAAGTTCGCAAACGAGTACAATGGTGCATCAGCAATTGAGAAAAGAGACATCAAAGTGAAATGAAATTATCTAAAGTTGGTAGTAGAAGTCCTCAAACGCATGTTACTATGGTATTAATGAAATGTTAAAAATTACAATGCTCCTTAAAATAATATATTATAAAATAAAGCAGATGATAACATCTACTTTAATTAATTAATATTGGCTTAAAGTTTTTTTACAAATGAGATTGACAGAATAATAAAATAGAACGTTAAATATTTTTTGAAGTACTTAATATTATTTTATTGTTTTAAAGTGCTTTAAAAGAAAATTTTAATCCAAATTTTATAAAGATATTGGAGCAAATTGGACGTTGCTGTGAAGATATGTTCCATTAATGCAATCGTAAATGATTATAATGATATTTCTTTGGAAAAATTAGTTCAGAATTTAATCTATTGCTCGCATAACAGGGAGCGTCAAACTGGGAATGATGATAAATGCATAAAATACTCGCTTAAGAGAAAAGCAATCTCACGAGTATTCAGATCTCGACGGACATTAAATTTTTATAACCTGGGACATTTATCCGTTAATGCCGTCACTCCGCCTGATGGACGTTGCAATAATCGAATTACAGGAATAGTCCGTTATATAATTTAGACTGGATGGTTTTAATATATTTTACTGTTAATTATCACCATTGAAAGTTTAAATCGATAGCTACTACCCATCTATAACTATTTCATTTTACGACCTCACTTTTGTGTATATATTAATGAAATTGTATCATATATGCAGATGCTGCGATGATAAGTAGATTGTGCGGTCCATAAACTCATATAACGCGATACACAATGCGGGAATATCGTCGAAATATAGTATTACGTGTCATACTTTCGCAAATAATTGGACATAAAATGTGGCATTTATTTAAATTTACTCATAATATATAACATAAAATGATTATATCAGAGAAATTTTTTTGTATTGTTACAAATATTGTAATATTAAAAATCGAAATTATAAAATATGTTATAAAAGTGATCGACCGACTGTGTTGGGTTGTCGATAGTACAGATAGATAGTATTTTATTCTACGTACTCCCGAGAGAAAAACGTGGAGATCTGGAATCTGTAACAATGTATCTACAGTAGGATCAAATTATCGCACACATAGAAAACGATATTGCAAGAGGGTTTAGCCCAAGTAGAGTTTTACCGAATGATCATTCGATCCACGTAGAACGGATTGAAAACCAATCACGCTTCGCTCCGTAGAAAGATATAGGGCCTTGCTACCTAGAAATCAATCTGAAACGTGCCCGAAGTAACTCAATTTTCTTCAGTTATGTCTAAGGTTACCGTTACAGGCCGCGTATAAGCTGATATGAGAAGGTGAGCGTCCTTGAGTTTGCAACTTCCGCGAAGTCTGATCGCAGTCTTAATCACTAGAACTTCATCGTGAGAAATTAAGCACTACCGTTCTACAACTCCAACGTATCTTACCTTGTTTGTCTTAATGAACAAGTCGCAAAGTTGCGCCTTCCTTGCCTTTCCGAGATTTACTCGCTAACATTTGTAATAGGAAACATAACGATCGAGTGATATTTCTAAAAATTAAAAATTACAATCTAAAATTAAAGTTATATTCTGTTAGAGAGTACTCTAACATTTTAATATTTTAATTTTGGAATGTAATGTTTAATTTCTGTAATGACATTAAGTACTTAGTTGCTATATTTTCATCCAGAAGTAATCCGTGTTATATCACGTCAAGTTTCTGTTAATAAACACAAGTTAGGAGGAGCAAGTTACAGAAATATATTCAACACATAAGCATGACGATGCAAATGTGATACACATTCGCCAAGTGGAATGTCGCTTTATTCAAAGTCCAAAGTAGCAACGCATAGCATACCGTAGTAACAGAACTGAGAACCTAGTATAACGCGCCATTGTGGCGCATCAATCTTCTAGATCGTTACGCGTCCTCCGTCCATTTAGTAGGTCCCTCCAGTTAGATCCTGACTTCGTCGTAAGCGATGTCGTCGCGGTAACGACTGGGCTAGACAAGCGGATCCTTTAAAGCGTGATCCAGGGTTGCGTGTAGATCCGCTGGAATAATTCAAGCCGCAAACATCGTGCTCCAGTGATGGTGGATCAGGCGGGAGAGAACTCGGAGTGAGTTTAAGCGAAGGGGAAACGAAGTGGTGGAATATAGGATCGCCGCTGCTGAAGACTCTCCTTTGCAGTTAGTTGTCGTTGGTAGCAGACTGTACTCTAATTAACGGCGGGTAACAAGAGTACCCGAGAGAGATGGAGAATTGTTGTAATAACTTGCGGTGCTATCAAGCGATGAAAGATGTGGAGGTGGAAGAGAAGGAGAGATTGCATACAAAAGAGAACGGATGGATGGAAGGGGGTGAGTTTATGGAAGACGTGAGAGAGAAGCGATTCTCGAATCGGTAACTCAAGTATCTATCTTAAAATGTTGTCGATTAATTAACACCCAAATACCAAGCACTTGCTGTTTCCCGGTGTTGAAACTTCCAACTTTCGTGACGTGAAAAGGTTGAAATCCAGTTGATGCTTCCGGTGAATATTGCGCGATACTGAGAAGACTAACTACTGTAAGCAGAAATCGGAGATGGATAGTCTCTCACGTCGTATTAAGTCGACATAAATGGGGTTGAAAGTCATTTGTCATGCAACTCTGTATGTCAGTTTATACCAAGTTACCAATAACGCTTGATGAAAGTAATGAAGCTTTTTCCAGTTTTTTCTGTATAAAGCATTTCTTTCCGCGAGTTAAATTTTTTAACTCGGTCATTAAATAAGTTATGTCATAATGTTTGAAAAAAAAGAAAGTTTTATTACGTATTCATCAGAACATCTCTTGTTTTTATGAATGGAAATTAAACTGATGAGAATAAATCAAATAATAGAAAGAATTTTATTTTTAGTCAAAGCAAATTTTGATATTTAATAATTAATCTAATTTCCATTTATATAACTGTTTGTATACGTTTCTTTGAAAAATGACATTTTTTTCACTAATTATTATAAAAAAATATCTCCATATGGTGGTCAAATTGATTAGACGTCCTAAAAAGTTAGGAGTTTCAGATTTAAACCTTGACTGAGGTGATATTTTTTACAAAATAAATTTTTTACAGTATTTTAAGATTTATTAGCATTATTAACGATCAATATAATTTGTGATGTTATTTTTAGCTTCAATTTATGATTGCGTTTCAAATCCAACAAATTGAATCGACGCGTATTTTATAGAACTGAAAAATATATTTGCACTTGTATATGGATATTATTAACTACCAAAATCCATTTCGATCAAAAATAGAATTTTTTATATTATTTGATTTACTTTTATTATCTTTGTCGATTTTTGAGTCTATTGCAGAAAACGAGTAGAGGAATAAAGTGTAAATTGATGCGCTTTATTCTTTGAATTTCGATGACGCATCATAGAAAAACGGATCAGTGGCGCGGTATCTTGCTATTACAGTGTGTATAGATTCACGAAGACTGCATTGTGAATCAGACATGCGTATTTAATTCACGTATTACTCACACACGAGAATACACGCAACATGCTACCGGTTACGCGCACCTTGTCTCATTATTCGAACTTCAAAAGGATCATACTTCCATTGTAGCATAGCAGTAATTATATTCCTTTCATGCACCGTTATTATGTTACGTTCGTCATTTATGACGAACTGGTCTTTATAACAATAGGTGATTGATGTCGTCTAAGCCAATATCATGGATCAATAAATTATCCAATAACATTGTTTCATGAAAACGACAAAAATGATTTAGCATGATGCCCCGGAACAAAACGTTGTGTCAGTTTAATCTAATTTTATATATCTACATTTACTCAAGATAATTCTTGAATCGTTCAATTTGTTCAAGTTATCTACGTTATTTCTTGATAAAGAAATGATGGATAAAGAACTTCTTTTAGGCGCGCGTGTCCAACTTGGCGAATGAAGTTGGAGATTGTAAAAAGACTTACGCTCGTAAAGTCGCGGTGAGATTCAAGTTGGACGAACGCGACTCGAATATCATGATCAGTCTTTAAAGATTGCGAGCGATTCTCAAAAAAGGGCATATAGAAAGCTTTTGTCATTCTTCTTTACTTTCTCGTTTCGCACCACTTAATCTTATCACGAGCGGGACTCGGCCGTTCAAACTCACAGTCGTTACTATAGACTTGCTGTCTTGAAGAGCAATTTCGTTCACGAACCAAACTTTGATCTTCTCGCGGTTTTTATTGCATTGTTTTATTAACGAGAGCGTGCTACGCGACGCGAATTAATTACTTTGTGTTTGCACTAAATTTATTTTGTTTCAACAACATATGATAATAATGGGGTAACTTCTACAGGTTAATCATGTATGAAATATACTTTATAAGTAATTATGATTAGTAATTTGGATGATGGTGATAAATGATTTTATTGCAAAAACGTTTGCTTAGAAATATATTCTTTACAATTGCCTAGTGTCAGACATTATTTCTTCCGTGATAAATAGTAAACATTGGTGCCATACAAATACATACCCAATATTTTAAAAATAACCGGATTACAAGAAATCCGATTATTTTAAAAAATATAGGGATTTCTTTGTATATTTATCCACCAATCTCAAACAACATTGCTGTGAAAATATGGCATTGTGCGAGCTATAAATGCGTATTCGTCGTATTGATTTATAAGTCAAAATGCGAGGGAAAAACGTGACAATCTCGCACCGTGCGTTTGAGGAGGCACGAAGCAAAGGTTGGGTATGCGGAGTGCATGAAGGCGAAAACGTTTGCTTGGACGAGTAAACAAGGGCGAGTCTGTTTGCTTTCCGAGGAGGAAGAGCATGTCTCAGCATATGCGTAGAACGAGGTGTCTCCCCTTCTCCCCCCTCCCTCCTCCCGCCATATAGGCATCTCTGCAAGAATGGCAATTCAATATTGATGCTAACCTTGCTTTCATAAGCAACTGTTGTCCACCAATTTGTGTGTTCACAACCATAAAACCACGCTTTCAAGCTTAGAACGCGCTCTTTCAAAGTGAATTGTAAACTTCGTCCAGACAACTTTGTTTTCCCGGTAGACGGATGTTCAGTTGATATTCCTCGCTGAGATTGTGTATCTTAGTTCCGTTATTTATTAACTTGATCTCACTTGAAATTTCATTTTCTCCGACAAACTGCGACGCTAAAGGAATTATTAGAAGTATTATTTTAATGTTCTCGCATTATTACATAAAACGACAAATGAATTATATAGGAATGATCGCTTTTTGTAATCGTATCAACAAGAGGACAAGCAAAATTCTAGATTTCATTCAACTTTTAGTAACGATTCATAATAAAAGTCGTACCAGTGCACAATATTTATGAGATATCATTATTTAAAGTTCTGGCACAACAGCTATTATCGTGAATTACCGGGAAGGGTATACAATAACATTAAAAATTGAGCGAAATCTAGAATGTCGAAGGTTAATTGTCCTCTTATAAGTAGTAAAAAACTTGTAACTAACTTTGAAAAACTTCATTAAAAATGTCGGAATATGACAGAAATTGAAAAAGTTAAGCCGTTTAGTTTGTCCTACATTACTGAAAATCTCCTTGACCTTGCTCTTCGACCCCATTACAGTCAACTAATTTAACTTATACTTTGCCTCCAGTTTTTAGGTATCTATTGTCAAAAGCAGAATTTGGAAAAGTTAAGCTGTTTTCAAA
>Ga0157363_1004248_pt1 | contig 13164 bp, 12 predicted proteins | sample AttsexASBM1_FD_111477 | JGI IMG/M metagenome (GOLD analysis project Ga0157363, IMG submission 111477) | Fungus gardens microbial communities from leaf cutter ant in Ribeirão Preto, State of São Paulo, Brazil - Atta sexdens ASBM1 | ecosystem: Host-associated > Fungi > Mycelium > Unclassified ...
AAGTCATGTGACTGCAGTCATGTGCCCCTTCATTATCAATAAAAAAGAAAAAAGAAATTCAAAAGAAAAGAAATATAAAATCAAGAAAAATAGATAAAAGAAAAAGAGAAATATTAGTCCTCACATGCATCATAACACTCCACACTACAAATCCTTATGACTGCAAGGAGAACAAGACAAATAGTATTGGAATGAAATTACTGTTGAGTTCTTAAAGAAAAAACATAATGCAGATACAACAAGGAAAAGACTTCCCATTGAAATGTACTTAGGGAGTCCATCTCATGAACCATACTTCATCACACTCATATTACAAGGACAAATCATTATTGGTCCTATAAAGAAAATGGTTACATCATATGTAGTTGGAGATCTAGCATTGTTGGACTAAGTTCATGGGGATATAAATGTTAAAATAGGGGTATTTGTTATGAGATGAGAAAGTGTAGGAAGAGATTTCTTTATATATGGAAGGACATTATTTTATTAAGTCTATGGCGAGAGAAAAAGGGCACATGACTAGGAAGTCACATAATATTATGTCATAGGGCCTAGAGTAGTCTAGAAGGATCTATGGTCTAGAAGGATCGAGAAAAGTCTAGAAGATGATGTTAGGGCATATGTATATGGCATACTGGCCTTAAGGTAGATGAGTAATGGACATGAGGATGGAGCATTGCTACCACATGGTGTACATATGGTACACTCATGGATGATACATGGACTTTAGGGTAGAATGCATAGTAAATGCATAGTCATAGCATGAACCATGAAGACTTCATATAAATAGTTGGTAGAATACTGTTGTAGTTCTTTGTTGAGTTCTCTTGTGAATTACACAACTCATATTCCCCACTAGATATCCATCTTTGAGATTTATTACTTGTGCTGCTATTGAACACTGGTCTAGTGGTTGCCACAACAGTATCGTTATGATTAATACCTCATATCTAACAGGTGGATGTCTTATAGACAACATATATTTGAGTTCATTCATTTCTGCTTTATTACTTTGCTACACCTTATGTTTTCCTCATGAATAATCAATCAGTGCCTTGTGTAGGAGTGGAGGCTTCCTCATTTTCTATGACTCACTTCCTTATATACTACATATATTCTACTCATGGTCACTAGGTATATATAGCTGTAGATACAAACCTGTATCTTTACACTTTACCAATTGACTCGATCCTACCTCTTTACTCAAGTCTTTGCCTAAGTTGTAACCTGAGCCAAGCTTAAGGTTGTAACAATCTTTGTCTTTTCTTCTCAAGAATGATCTCCCCTTCCTTCTAAACTTCTATGAGCACTTAACTAGTTTGAATTTCTATTTCCATACATAGTTTTTCAGTTTCATCTCTATTAGTTTCTATTTATTTTGACCTTTTATTCTCAGTATGATAAGCTATCATTCTGTTTGTGAACTTAGGTATATAATTAGTAGGTTGGCTATAAGAAACCTTTATGTAGATTTCTTCTTGATTTCTATTAATTCTAATAGGGTCTTTTTTTGCCTACAAGAGAGGTTTCTGTCTCCTAAGGAAGAATTATAGGCTACTTGTTATAGATAGTCTGCCACAGACTGTAATTGAGCATTATGTAATAAATTGTTAACTAAAAAAGATGGTGGAGTTAACTTAACTAACCTTGTGAAGTTGATAGCAGTATTTGAGACTTATGGTCTGGAAGATGTAAAGGGACCTACTACTATACCAAAAATTGAATCACTGATACCAATGATATTTGTTATCAATTCTACAGATCTCTTTTTACTTAAATTTCAAGTCTCAACCCTGCTACAAACCTCACCAGATCTCTGCTTAGCATTGTCTTTATGTAAAGTTTTCTTCTCTCCAATCTTAGCTCCTATTTAGTGTTTCACTACTGAAACATCTGCTTAGAGATCTATTTTAATTACTCCTTTTGTTACTTTATATATTTAAGACTGGTGATTACTTTGTAATAGCTAGCCTGATAATTAACTAAAGTTGATACTAAATCTCTAGTGTCAATAATGATACATTTTACTTCTCTCCTTATAACTCCTTTCAAGTTTCTTTCATTATTATCGAAAAATAACAGTTTTGATATTGCAATTAGTTTGAGTTCTATTTTTATTGTCATGTTGGGCTTAAACTCTACATCATTATTGTAACTTGGACTGAGACTCAGTCATTTGCCTTACCTCATAGTATATATTCTAGTTTACTATGTAATATAAAGAACAATGACTTTATCCAAAAACTCCAGATTCTATTAAGCACTTTATTCTACTACTGCACAACTATGTTTGTTCATGTTACTCTTTATCACTCGTTTCTTTCATTAAGTTATGGGCCCCGATGAATACAACCCTATGATGACTGATATTCATGCATTCCCTAAACTCAATGGTAACAACTACTATGTGTGGTCTCAGCAAATGAAGTCTACTCTTGAGGCTTGTATGCTGTGGACCAGCCATATTGAGTTTGATGTTTCTCCTTCCACTAGACTGCTATCCAATCCTCCTAAGAAATCTAAGACTCCAGCTTCTCCTACTACTTTAATGTAGACTACTGGAAGAGTAAGGGCAATTGGTACTATACCAGCTACATCTTCAAGCACTGCTTCTTCTCAGGCAACTTCTGTTCCTATTCCAGGCAGAATGAGGACCACTCTTAGTAATTTGGATAATGAGAATAATACATTCTCATCTGAGTATGTAGCTTGGGAAAGGAAATGGGATCAATATCACAAATGGGTTCAGAATGATCACACTACAATAGGTCTTATTCACAATGCCTTGAATCCTTTTCAATGGCTACATGTACACAGCACCTTGATGGCAGAAGGGATGTGGAACAATTTGTATCAGTTATACTTTGTTTCTTGACAGGGGACAAGTGTCTACTTTCATATGTGGGACATCTTGCATCAGATATGGGGTGAGAAAACATCTATGACTACTCATCTTGAACACATGCTTGAATTGCATCAACATGTTATCAAATGTGGAAAAGAGATGAATAACAGAACATTCATCAATGCCCTATTCATGTCTCTTCCTCAGTCTCTGGAGTGAAGAGCTTTATGGAATATTCTTTATTATAAGAGGATATTACTGACCTTGAATGATGTTATTACTGAGTTGAACACTGAGTTTGACTGAATGGTTCAGAATTGAGCAGTTGAGAATTGCAACAAAAAGGCTGCTAGTGATCAGATGGCACTGTTGACAAATGGTACTGGTCAGAAAGGTGGAAATTCAAGTTTGAAGAAAGGAAAAGGGAAGGAAAGGGAAAGAAGAAGAGGCCAAAGCCTGATAACATCTGTTGCAATTGTGAAGGTCTTAGACACTGGAGAAATCAACCAGCATGTCCTAAATGCAAGGAGCAAGAGAGTCAAGGCAGTGGTTCAGCAAATGTAGCAGTTGATTAACTTAAGCAGTTGGAAGAGCATGAGGTTGGCAAAGTACTAATGGCAGTTGAAGAGGCTATTGTGGGTGATGGTCTTATCCTTGACTGTGGCACAACTATGCATATGTTCACTGAGAATTGAGTCACTGAAGTCTGAGGAACCTGGCCATTTTGTGACTGTTAGTAGTTGCAACTGAGTCTCTGTAGTTGGATGGGGATCAGTATATTTATATTTCCAAGCCTTGCTTGACAATGCTTACCAAGAAGTTGTTTTGAACAAGGTCCTTTACATTCCTCAGCTTGGAGTGAACCTTGTCAGTCTTGGTTTGTTGCAGAGGAGTAGTTCTACCATCAGAAGCTTGAACAATGGGCTTGCTATGGTGTATATGGGCAAAGGCTTACTACATACTGTGATGGATGGAAAAGACAACACTCTCTACTTTATCAAATGTATTGATGGTAGTAATCACATAGCCCTTGTTGTGTCAAGTGGGAGCATGTATTTGTGGTATTGTCATATAGGTCATCTTAGCCCCTTCCTGATTTCTACCATGAGCTATTGCAAGATGGTTAAAGGGTTGGAACTCAACTCACCTCTGGTATTTGATCATCTTTGCAGTGGCTGTATACATAGTAAATCCCACAAGTTGTTACTACTAGACTTGAGTTCTTCATCATATTCAAAGATGAAGTTGGTTATTATGAATTTGACAGGCCCAATATCCGTTCCGACATGGGACAGTAATCTCTATGTCCTGGTGGCAGTGGAGGTGAGCTATTGTTATTATTATAAACTCAAGCCCTTAGAGTTGGACAAGAGAAAGAATCTTGTATTGGGTTAATACAAGAGAACTTAATAGAGAACTCTGTACAAGACTGTCTACCTTATATACAAATACCTAATAGTCCATACGAACTATTTCTAGCCTACCCTAAATGACCATGTATATGCCTTAAGGTCAATATGTGTATCACATGTTGTATAAAATTATCTCTTCCAGAATGTTCTACATCTTTCCATGCATCATGTGACTTGTGACCATCACTATCACTATGTCATCTGATGTGACTGATGTGTGACTGAGTGATGTTGTCACTAACTCTAACCCTAAGTTCTAAAAATAGAAAAATAAAAATAAATTGAAAAGAAAACAAAAATGAGAATAAAAGATAAAAAACTAAGTCCAGTTCTTGTAATCTTGACAGTTATCCTCTTAGACACTTGTTGAAGCATAAGGAGAAAGTTAGAATAGCAGTGAAAGATGTTGTTACTATGTTGGAGAGGCAGTCCAGTGAACATGTGAAGTATTTTCAAAGTGATAATGGGACTGAGTTTGTCAACTTGACAATGGATCTGTTCTGTAGAAAGAATGGGATTATTCATGAGACAACTAATCTATACTTGCCTGAACAGAATGGCATTGCAGAGCATGCTATAGCCATTTTCTTCGAGATGGTGCACTGTATGCTCTATGCAGCATTTGTTGACCTTTGTTACTGAGGTGAAGCTTTCATGTATGCAGTCTATATTTGTTCATTGACAGCTATAAGTGGTCTTAAAGATGTTGTGCCTTACAAAGCTTGGACTGGTTAAAAACCAGATGTTTCCTATTTACACATTTGAGGATCTTTCAGGTGGGCACATATTCCTAAGTAGGTTCAGAAAGGAAAGCTTGAATCTAAGGTGGTATCAGTGAGGCTATTGGGGTGGTAGAATGATGAGACAAAAGGATATAGGCTGGAGGATTTAGAGAGTGGAGGTGGAAAAGTGATTGTTTCCTGGAATGTAAAACTTATGGAAGATAAGTCCCCCAGTGAACTCACAGTTGTTGATGTTTGTGGAATGACAGCAACAGCTGAAGAAATCAATGGACTTATTGATGGTGCCATTTCTTCAAGCATGGGAAAATTGACTATTTCCAGCCTGGGTGCTTTGAGCACTCCTGACATGAGTAAATTTGTTACTCTCTCTCCTCAAGTCCCTTTCCTTTCTTCCATCCTTACCTCTTCTATTACCAATGAGAGAAAATTGGTCTATCTTACTCCCACCAGTTTAACACCAATGGATCAAAATCTCATGTCTGACAAAGTTGTACCTGAAAATGTAGTGAAGGACATAATTCCTGTTACTACTGTTCCTTGTCAGACCTCAACTCAGATCAGGAAGCCCATAGATTGTTATGGTTTTACAACAGTTGAGAAATTGAAATTGGACAGGCTTTTACAGCCTTTATTGCAACAGCAGGTGAACCTCAAAATTATGTTCAAATTCTCTGATCTCCTGATTGAGAAGAGTAGGAAAAGACAATTGCAACCGAGTTTTTGAACTTATAATGTGCTAGTGTCTTCAAGTGGATTGAAGAAGTACCAGAGGGGAGAAATGTTGTAGGTGACTGTATTTTTTGCAAGGAAAAGCTCAATAAACAAAGAGTACTGGCAAAGAGGAAATTCTGAGGTCCACTATCTTATGAATTCTTCTTGCTATCACAGTATACCACAATTTTGAGTTATATCAGATGGATGTAGTGGCAGTATTTTTGAATGGAGAGTTGGATGAGGAAATTTACATGGAAGTACCTGATGGTGTCCATAATTCACGCTGAGTGGAAGCAGTGGGTGATACTAGAGGTTGAAGAAGTCATTGTATGGGCTGAAACAGTCACCAAGGCAGTGGAGAAAGAGATTGGACAAAGTAATGGAGACTCTAGGCTTCACAAAGTCCATTGTAGATGATTTGTTGTACTTCCTCTGGGAGGAAGATACTCTCACTTTGATCATTGTCATTTGGGTTGACAACATAATCATTTCAGGCCATAAACTGGGATCCATTGTCTACTTTAAATCACAGTTTGGGGAGTATTTTAAGCTCACAGATTTAGGTAAACTCAGATACATGTTCAGCATCCTTATTAAATGTGACTATGCAAATCATCTTATTTATATCTTATAGGAGTCATACCTTAAGCAGGTTCTTAAGCATTTTGGTATGTCCAATTCACATCCTGTCTCCATTTCTCTTGCTGTTGGCAGTACTTTTTCACTTTCTCAACCTCTCTCTGGTAAAGAAATGAGTGATAAAGAGTGATATGAACAAACATAGTTGTGCAGTAGTAGAATAAAGTACTTAATAGAATCTAGAGTTTTTGGATAAAGTCATTGTTCTTTATATTACATAGTAAACTAGAATATATACTATGAGATGAGACAGATGACTGAGTCTCAGTCCAAGTTACAATAATAACGTAGAGTATAAGTCCAACATGACAATAAAAATAGAACTCAAACTAATTGCGATATCAAAACTGTTATTTTTCAATATTAAGACCATCCTCTGAAATTATGACTATGCAGCTTGTAGAAGTCACAACACATAAGTTAAGGCCAAGGTTGTTCTACAAGTCCACATCACTAAGCTCTTTTCACAGAGTCTATATATTCTGTGCATTTCCAAGCTAACTCTGCAGACTTTTGCCTTCAAGTGTAAACCACATCTAACAACAGAGTATAGTAGCAGAGTATAGTAGCCACAAAACTACTTTTATAAAAGAAAAGAAAAAAGAAAAAAAAGAAATAAAGAAAAGGATAAGTGAAAAATAAAAATAAAATAAATCTAATAATAGTGCTACTACTATTAATTGATTCCTTCAAAGAAAGAGAAAGCCTTAGGATTGTACTTTAGAAAAGCAACAAAATAACTTAGAGACTCTCTATTTGGATTCTAATAGTTACTATATCTTTTACACTCATTACACTTTGATTTGATTGATATGTTCTACATAGATAGCTAAAATTTTCTCTTGGAAAGAATTTTAGACAATATTCTCCTATAGAAGTGTAATTTGTAGTTACTCTTGCATACAAGGAGCTTGAGTGACCAACTAATTTGAGCTAAGTACCATCTTTCATATAAGTAGGCTTAACAAGGAGATATATAATTGAATTGCAGTCTTTTTTCATTTTGAAATCCTATGACAATTTACATAGGAAGATAAAAGTGAAATTGATGGAGTTTTGAGTGTTATTATTAAAAAATGCCCTGAAATCTTGAACTATAGTAATAGACTGAAGTTGGTAGGAATGAGATGATGGATCAAAAATTTATCTCACCAAATAAATAGCATCAGTAATAACTATGATATGTAATATGTTGGCAACTTGAACTACTTGGTGAATTCTACATATAATTCTGTCATAGTTAATATAATATTAACAACATTATAAATGGTTTTAGCAATAGTATTGTGGCCTAAGCAAATGTGTGATATTAATATAGCAACATTATTCTTAATACTAGCATTAGAAATGACAAGATTGTTTTGGAATTTGATAGTATATCTTTCAAATTTTTATCAAGCTTGTGAAAATTGGCTTTCTTAATGTTTTCATTTTTACAGTTTACTATATGAAAAGAAAAATAATCAGAAAAGTTATCTACTAGTTTGAGACCAGAAAAAAGTTCTTTATAAAGAGAATTGAAAGAAGAAAATATTCTATCAAGATAATTATTAGCATCTACAATAGAGCTCTTAACTTTGAGTTGTTGCTTGGACATTAACTTTTTCAAGAAAGATAATATAACATTGAATTCTTTGAGTGTCTTTTTTCCAAGAGTGAATTAATTGTATGATTTGATGGTAAAAACATAGTTCTAAGTTGTTGTTGACTGCTGATCTTATGCAAGTGCAGGTGAATAGAAACAAGGCCAGCAATAGCCTTAATTCTCCATATAGATAACATACAAAAATCTCCTATGATCCATATAGCAGCTCTTTGTTACATTTTTCTAAGTTCTTTAAGAGAATGAGATAGTAGAGTATTCTTGAAATACCACAGTGGAAATCCATAAAGCATAATAGGTAAAATACATGTTCTATAAAGTTGTTGTTATAGTGGAGTGACAAATCTCTGGTGGAATTCCCTAACATTTTCATTTCCTTGATGGTTGAAAGGGCTTTGTTGGAGTAGAATCAAATATATTGTCAAAAGGATAGCTTTTTGTCAAAAATGAAACTGAAGTATTTCTATGTATTCTTCAGTTGTAAAAGCAAACCTGTCAGAGTTTAAGATAGTAGACTCTAAATTTTTTATTTTCTTTTCTCATTTTTATTTTCTTGTCTTTTATTTTCTATTTTGGAAACTTAGGGTTAGAGTTAGAGTAATGTTATGGTTACACTGTCACAAGTTATAGTTACACAATCATATTAGAAGGACATAGAAGGTTCTAAAAGAATAATATCATACAGCATATATAATATATGTTGATCTTGAGGAGAACACATGGTTATTTAGGGTAGGCTAGAAGTAAAGTAGCATAGACTATGGGATTTTAGTATATAAGGTAGACAATCCTGTACAGAGTTCTCTATTGAGTTCTCTTATGTTAATCCTAATATAAGGTTCCTCTTATTGACTAACTTTAAGGTCTTTGAGTCATAACAAAACCTCTTAATAGGATGAGGTCTAAAATAGAAAACTTCTAATTTCTTATGTTTAATTATAAGACTGAATTGATTAAAGAGGAAAGTAATAATATTGTAGCTATAAAAAAGAAAAGCATTTGATTTTTATAGGTTTTCTTCTGTGAAATAAAAAGACCACCATTTACAAAAGAGAGAAATAAAGCAGGAATGTTTGGAATAATATTTCTTGATCTTTTTTCAAAAATATGAAAAATAGGTGAAATATAAAGAGTAGAAAGAATGAAAAAGAGGATAGACTCTTGTCCTATATCTATATCTGCCCTGAAAAGAGGTTAAATGAAATTGTTCCACATATACTGTGTTCTCTTATCTATTTAATAGTTAAAAAAGAAAATTGAAATTCTCAAATTAAATTGAGTGATAGGAAAAACTAAGCTATATTGAAGGCTAAAGTACTTGTTTGAACACCTTTAATCCATTCTGAATGAATAAGATACATAAAAAAGATGCCTGTATTAGTAGTCAAGCACTGTTTCAGTCCACTTAATTGATTGGGATGAACAAATATTGATACAATGGATTGATTTTGTAATCTTTTACCAATGACCTTCTCAATGAGTTTTCTCAGGGTTTTAAGGAGAACAATTGGTCAGAACATTTTTAAAGAGTTATAGGCTATTTTATTAGGCTTAGGAATAATGATTGAAGAGAATGTCTTGAAGTATAACAGCCAATAACTGAAATCAATACATGTGTTAGTAATGTTGACAATATTGGATAGACACTTATTATTATCTACTATGAATTTTAAGTGTTTCCATAATACATGATCTGGTTCTGATATGGCCAAATTGCTATACTTGTTGATGGCATTTCTAAATTCCTCCTTCAAGAAAGATGGCCATTCTGTTCTGGGTTTCATAGGAATTTTATCTAATAAATATGTATTTATTTGACAATCTTATGCTGAATTGAATGTTTAATGAAGTGTCTGCTATAAATCTTCAAGTTTGATACAGGGATATATTGTAGAGCTTTTATAGCTGGCAAACTACACTTTATGAGGTCTTAAGGTCTCTTATTTCCTGATACAATTTCTTAAATTTTCTCATTAAGAAATATATGTTTGGTCTTCTTGATAATTCTTTTGAAATTCTTCCAATCCTCTATTGTCTTAGAAGATCAGTACCTGTTTAGTTTGACATTACACTTCTTATTCCACCATACTTTAGAATATTTAGTGATATTGACATTTTTAGAAAATTTATACCAGATAGAATCTGAAATTCTTGTATATTCTTGAACAATTTCTTCAAGAGATTCTTTACTTGATATATCTGTAATATCAATATTTCTTATTGCATTTGTAAGTTCAGTGACAAATTTTTCTTCATCTTCACTATTTCTAATAATTCTTTGCTATTTGTCTTGAATAAACTCTTTACTGATGGGTATATCAATAGTTAGAGGAGCATGGTTGGATAGGCTTTTAAATTTCAGTAAAATTAAATAATTGTCAATTTCATCAGATTCTGGTCAAAGAAACATAAGATTAATAACTAAGTTAGTATTGTTAGGATTGTCAGTATATTGAGTAGGGACTTGGTTAACAGAAACAGAAAGTTTTAAATCAAAAGAATTAACAACCTTCAAAATAATATTACTGGATACCAAATAGTAAGGATAGAACAGGTCCCAATCACTATTCCTAATATTAATGTCTTCTGTCATAATGAGTACATTGTAAATATTGACCTCAGTATCCTTGAGATACTTTAAGGCTATTTGATGTAAGCTTGCTGCCTACCTAAGTTCCCATAATCAGCATAAATACTGCCAGTTGGCTGAAAAGTATAAGCTTTCAGTTAAATTGTCTTTGAACATAGTTAGTTTAGTACTGGCAGTCCAGCTATATTACATTTGATGTTTATCTAAATAAATGTTAATAATGAAGAAAATAATGCCATTGTTAAAGAATAAAATGAGGTTGATATTCCTGTGGTTTAAAATATCTTTTCTGAGTGAAAATCAAAATTGGGTAAGTCAAACATTGATATACATGATTGCTTTTGAATGATTCTTATCATGAGTTGACTATCTTGAAAAGATTATCCATGACAGATGGTTGGATGTACCAATAATTCTATCTCCCTCTTTAGATATAAAATTTGAAATAGTTCATATGAAAGACCATAAAGACTCTTGAATAAAAATAATATCAAACTCTTTTTTATTTTCTAGAATTATGTCTGTAAGTAGTCTGTTCTTTCAAACATTCTGTACAAAAAGCTTTAGATTTCTTAAAATCATGAACTTGTCTTGCTTACAAATAAGTAAATTGATTTGCTTCTATTCTCACAAAGCTCTTGATATTTCTTTGAGTGCTATTCTTTGTTGAATTGGTACCTCCAGAAAGGGCATGCATTACTGTTGGCTTGATGTTCTCCTTTACAGTTTATGCACTTAAGGTTGTGTAGACACAGTTCTCCTTTTTTTGTTTCAAGTCTTGGTGGGTTAGTCTTGAAATTGGCTTTACAGCACCACACCAAGTCTCTGTGAGTTTCTACCTTGTGAGGACCATTACACTTGACATACTTGGATCTCTACATATGACATGCAAATTTCATATAACCTCACTTCCAACAATTCTTATACTGTGGTACACCTAGGTTCATGTTTGTATCCCTGATTGTAGCAATGCAATTTTCTATATTAAAACACCTGTTAATCAGTCTCTTAGCTCTGAAGCCACTTTGAGCATCCCAAATATAGATTGGATATCAATCTATATTACTGCCATATCTAATTTTAGAGAGGCCTTGATAATATAAGGTTTGAATGTAAGAACAATGTTATTGAATATATATATTGATTGTAAGACTCTTTTAACTATGTTAGCAGACATAGGAGTGTTTGTATCCTCAATAAGATATAGAATTTCTAAAAGTTTTATATGATTTTGATTGAGGTAGTCTTGGTGACATAACATTGTCTGAATCAATACTAAATTAATAGCATTGACATTCTTGATATATTTCTCAATTGTGTTCAGATCTAGTATGGAAGCTACTTTGTTAGTAGTAATGGTAAGGCCTCTGTTGTTGGCACAAATAAAGTCAGCTATAACATCTGACTTGATATCTTCAAGTGCCCTATTTATATTGGCCACATGCTTGCTTGATAGCATTATAAACTTTTTTAGAGTTGTTCAAACTCATTAGGACTAATACTTGTCTTCTTGATGGTCTCTTCATTGTCATGTTGAGCCTTGGTATGTTCTTTTTAGGCTCATTCAAGACTTTATGAACCTCTTTGATTTTTTTTGCTGAGAGATTTGGGAAGTTATCTTTGATTTTTACAATATATTTGATATTACTCTTAGATACTTGAGTATAAAAGCATCTATTTTGAATGTTGTTCTGACTTCTACCAGTTTTACCTTTGCCTTTATGTAATTTGAACTTTTCCAAGACTTTCTTGTTTGGTCTTGGAGGAATAGGAAGAGGAATCCTAGAAATATTAGCTTTTTTTCAGGATTAGTTGATTTCTTATTCTTGACTTCAAGATTCTTGGTATTTCTCAGCCTAAATTGAGCTAATACATACTGTCTGAAAGAATTTTTTCTTTATTAGCAGTAAGTATATTCCATCCTGATTCATAAAAAAATAAAATGAAATTCTATGCTATATAACCACACTCTGCTATCTACAGAATATCATTATCTATTTTACTGCCAAGCTTTCTTTGTCTAATAAAAGCCACTATCCTATGAAGAAAGTATATAATGTTTCTTATATTTCCTTCTAAGTAATCATTTACTCTAAAGATAGAAATTAAACAAAAGTTTCTATTCCACAATTGAGGATTAGCAGGTTGATTACTAGAATATGGAATTGAAAATGTTTTGAAACCTTGCTCTTAACACATGTTTGTGTTCTCTTTATTGACACTTATACCATGTAGTTCTAGTCTTTTTTCTGTTGCTATAGCCTCATTACTCATTAGTATTAATATTTTCCCCTACCTCTAGGGTTGCATAGAATAGAGCAGATTCTTGAGATTCTATCACAAAATAAACTACTTACTTATTTATAATATCTAAACTTTGGATACACTCTCAGAGATTTAGAAGTGATTTAGAAGTTCAATAATGATGACAATGATAATTAAGATCAATACAGATGATAAAGGATAAATGTTGTGGCAACCACTAGACCAATGTCCAATAGAAGCACAAGTGGTAAATCTCACAGAAGGGATATCTAGTGAGAACACGAGTTGTGTATTCACAAGAGAACTCGACAGGGAACCACAACAGTATTCTACCTACTATTTATATAAAGTCT
>Ga0157363_1004249_pt1 | contig 13163 bp, 5 predicted proteins | sample AttsexASBM1_FD_111477 | JGI IMG/M metagenome (GOLD analysis project Ga0157363, IMG submission 111477) | Fungus gardens microbial communities from leaf cutter ant in Ribeirão Preto, State of São Paulo, Brazil - Atta sexdens ASBM1 | ecosystem: Host-associated > Fungi > Mycelium > Unclassified ...
AATTAATTTCAATTAATTTCAATTAATTTCAAAGATGCTCGCTTATCATTGAATAAAAAATAATACATGACTTCAAACATTAAGTCTTCGTGTTCTTAAAACATACACAAAATTTCAAAATAATCTGAGTGAGTTTCGAAATTTTTGGGAAAAACGAAATTTTTCCTTTAACTTTAACTTGTATTTTTAAAATTAAGCTTTCAGACACATAGTCATAAAATTTTTGTCTTGAATAAATCTTTTAAAATATTTTTTCAAATATATTAAAATTTTTTTTAATATATTATATGTATATATTATATTAATTATATTAAAAATTATAATCTAATATATAATTTTATATTATGTAATATTATAAAAAAATATAAAAATATATTTAATATATATTTATTAATATATACGGATTAATATATACAGATTTAAGAACCTCTATTAATAAATTTATATTTACATACGATATTTGCCGATTTCAGTTTGTCCGGAAGGATATTATGGTGACCATTGTATGGAATCTTGCGAATGTAAAAACGATTTCTTCATGTGTCATCCAGCTGAAGGTTGTATTTGCAGGCATGGATATACAGGTACATTATTAAAGTGCGCTCTTAAAGAAGTAACTCTGTATAAAAAATTGTGAGTTTCCCGCTAGTGACTGATAAATTATTTTTATTAGGTGAGAACTGTGACGAGCAGCTATTCTCTCGTAATATCCAAGAGAAGGAAGATGGCGGATACGGACATATTGTAGGAGCCATATTTGCGACTATTGTTATAATTGGTGTTTTGTTCGCTGCATGGATGTACCATCGTCGCCGAGTGGCTGATCTCAAGAGCGAGATAGCTCAGGTGCAATACACAGCTGAGCCTGTATCTCCGCCAGGTAAATTAAGTATTTCTTTATTTTTGATCGTAAAAATTAAAAATTTTATTAAATTAAAAATTTATTTATACAATCGCCGAAGAATTTAATTTTCCAGCACAGAAATCTAAAATATTATAACTTTTGCCATAGATCGAAATCAATTCGACAATCCAGTATATGCGTATCAAGGGTCCTCAAAGTTCGACGATGGCACTACTACGTTGCTGAACAACTTCCAATTCCGGAATAATTTCCATAAAAATATAAACACTGAGAAGGCTAAATTTGGTTTAGGCAGTTGTACTGATGATGAAGACGATTGTAAAGGTATATTATTTCCATTAACGATAAAATAAAATAAAGAAAAGTTTACACGATTACATCAATTTATTACTGCTTAGGAGCATACGGGCTGCAATATGATTTGAAGAATAGGGATGCCGATATGGGAAATCCAAATTTGAATGTGTATCACAGCATCGATGAGATGGACGGCAAGAAAGTTGAACACGTCTATGATGAGATTAAGCAGAACAATGAATCGGAATATGACGAGCTAAATCAGCCGCGGCCAGTAAGCTGGAATATAAAGCCTCATTCGAGTCGGACAGCCAATGGTTTCCTGCCTAAGTCGTGCGACAATCCGGGACCCAGCAAAGTGATAGACAAGGATCCGGAATTAGGCGATACCTAAAAATTCGACGTAGCGTTTCCTCGTTTTTAATTGCCCAGTTCCTGTATTTTGTAACTGCAAATATTTTATATAGTAAAAAAGCTGTGCAACTGTCGTTATGAGCACATAAGGACTGCATAACGAGTTACAGAATACAGGCCTAGGTTTGAATGAGCTTTATTTACGCTCGCGGTCGGAAGACTGTGTTCTCTTTTCATAAGGTGCAAATAAGGATGAGCGATACAGCACCAATATATTAAATATCGATATTTTTGGATCGACTTTTCTCGATATTTTGTATTTCGACATTTATGTATATCGACATTTGAATAGGAATACGAATTTTTGATACGTTAAGTATTAAATAGTTTAATACTAATTGAAATTGGATTGAAAATTGATCAATCAGAGCAAAATTTATTAAACTTTAGATTAGATTAGTTTTTCTATTGTCTCCTATGCAGAGCGCACAGAATGTAACGATACTTGTCGCGCAACAACCCAGCGAGAAATGATCGTCACTTCAACATCAAATTGATGCCGAATCAAAATATTAATTCAACACATTTGTATACGTCCAAATGTGTGTTATCTAATTTTTAAAAATTCTAATTAGAATAGTTATTCAAAAAGATCAATGAAATAGCCTCAAAAACGATTTCTTCCAAAAAGATCAATTTTTTTACGCATTGATACGCATATCGATATGCATATCATAAAAATAAAAATATTAAATCTATACTGATGTCAGCAATAAATTATTCAGTCGATATTTTGGTGTATCAATATTTCTGCTCACTATACATTGCGATACAAAATATCGAGATTTTTTTCTGTATCACCCATCCCCAAGGCGCAAGTCTGTGGTATTACTTTTATCATTTAAGCAAATTTTTTAAGTTTTTACATCATAGTTACAGCAATTATTAACTAGTAATAATTATGAACTAGTTTTGTAAAAATTATGTTGAATGTTTTATATATATCTATATATAAAATATATTCACGCGCTATCATGTCTTTGTCTGGTAAATTAAAATTACGGCAGTATTAGAATGAAAACATTTGGTATGTGAAACAGAAAAATCCGAAACAAATTTTTCTGGCATGTTCTTTTAATATTTAACTTTCATTTGAGATATCGATCTCTATCATTTTCTCATTTTCCATGTATTACCCATCTGAGAAGATGAACATCTCTCTGTATATATAAACATATTCTTTCTAACATAAGTATAGTTTTAATTAAATTATTATATATCTATCTGATATATGTGCATATACATATTGCCAAAAATAATTATTGCTAAAAGTTTAAGTAACTGGCAATGATAAACTGGCATAAGTAATTTAAGAAACTGGCAATGATAACTGGTGATAAGAAATCAAATCATGAATATGAAAAAAATTTGTGAATACACGAAGATTTTATATCGTGGAAGATCCTTTATCATATCGACATTTTTCGCGTCGGCGTATATTTATCAATATTGCAATGATTATAAAAACATTTAGAAGGGTTCTAATAATTTGTTAATAATAATATTGTTGATTCTGGTATTGTTCTAGATAGCACACAAGTATTCTATTTTTTATATGGGCTTGATCTTGTCCTTATAGTATACTGCGCTCATAAAGTTCATTAACTCGAATATCGTAAGGAACATTTTGTCTTCTTTTTATAAATCTTCTTGTTAAAAATATAAATTTCTAAATAGAATATTCTATGTACATTCAGAAAATATTTAATTAAAATATTTTGAAATTAAAGACATTTATATTTTATAAGAATATTCATAGAATATTCTGTGCTATCTGGGGTAATCAAGTATGTCTTAAAATAAGATAAATCAGATAAGGTCTAGTTTTTATGAATACATTTTATAAATACAATAAATTAAGTAAAAAATAAAATATTATAAATACCATAAGGTATCATAATGCCTCTTTGACGCCATTTTTCTTAAAATTGTAATTAGCCAAATTTTATCAACGGATTCGTATTTAGTAGGCAAAAATATGTCAGAAATAAAAATTCACATTCGTATTGCAAAATGATGATGATGGACAGTTTAATAGAATAAATTTGTTAATTAAATAAGACAGTATAAATCACAGTGATAATACCGTCATGTGCATTGTTAATTTGACGTTAACGATAATTAAAGAGATATTTTAATAAAAGTTTTACAATACTGTTTGTGATCACACCTAGCAATCATATAATGTAAAAATATTTATTCTATTGCACCTCGTCTAAATTATAAGAAATGCAAATTTTACTTCTCATTGCGTGCAATATTGCCTTATATTCTTGATAATTCAAAATCAATTGCAATTCATAAATCAATGTATAACGTAAAGGATTAAATAATCACGTATTCCAATTACATAAATTACATACGGAATATTCGTACTCGCATTCTTACGATTACTCCAGAATAATATTTCTTATTATTGAAAGGCATTTAAGAATTCGTCGCGTTTTTTATCGTCAATGTTAACGCTCTGTAAATATTGACGAATTATTGCAGCATATAATGATTTTTGTTAGCCTTCTCTCAGCCTCTCCGCACGTATGATTTCCCAGATGGGTGGCACGATCCAATAACATCCACCAAGAAATTGCAGCAATGCGACTATGCGAAGGCATATGTTCTCGTCTGCAATCATCAGATTGTATAAATTTTATAGACCTTTGGCCGTGTATTATTTATTATCATTGTATTAGGCGCATTGCGTACACTAAAGAAATTAAATTTATAAATCTTTGTCAAAAAAAATGGCAAGAAAAACAGAGAACAAATAAACATCGATGTTTCAAGATACGTACTGTGTATAAAGCAAAAAGCCAGCACGCTCAGTCCGACGATAGTAGACAACAATCTGTAAGAGTGATGCGCAAATTGATTTCCAAGCACGTCGCAGAGCGCTAAGTCTTGGCAGACGAGCAAAGTGCTGATGCCGACACCACCGAACAGCGAACACGTTAGAAACCAGTAATAGTTAAATGTATAACTTAAACCTATAAGATAAGAAATTGGTGAGAATTAAAATAATACAATGAGATCGATCGTCTTACTTCGCGTTTCAACAATTCGGTATATTAACAATGGATATTAAAATTGATTAATATAATATTAATGAAATATCATTAAACGTTACACTTTAAAAAATATGGGATGATATCATGCATTCTAAAAAATAACGGTGTGAACTTAACATCATGCAGCATCTATATAATCTCACTGTATTGATGTTAAATTAATATCAACATGATATGAATTTTAAATTTATACACCTATCATGGTATTAAATCTATATCATGATAATGTTGATATAAACATCAGCGGTTTTAAACATATCACGTTGGTTAATTTAACACTAACATAGAAAGAATTATATAGACCGTATAAGTGTTAAATTCACATCTTTTTTTAAAATATGTGGCGCTTATATAATTTTCACCACATTAGTGCTGATACTACTATATATGATATGGATATATTTAAAACCCTAGTGTTTGTATATTAACACTAACATAATAAGAATTGCGTACGTATAGATGCATGTTAAATCCACATTTTTTTAAGAGTGTATATTAATGTAATATCATTTCGAAATGTTGAAGAAAAGTAAAATTTATGCACATCTCACGCACTTAACAAAATAATACTGCTAAGCCAACAGGCGCCGCCGAAATATATTCTTCTATACTGAGCGGTAGTGACGATGAACCAATAGCTAGCGATGCTGGGTATGAAAGAACCAACACCTGCAGCCACCAACAACCCAGTTACCCAGTCAGTACAATAAAATGGCTCCGTTCGTTGCAGAAATAAGCTGGGTATCAGAATCCAGAAGAAGAGTGAGCTGGACTTCATCCCAGTCCACGTCACCATGACCGCCCAAAATTTGAAATAGCGAGCCACATGAAACTCTTGCTTCCACTTGCCGTCGGATTGCACGGTCGGATTGACGAAGAGCTCGACGTCCTCGTCCGCTTCTTGATAAGTGTAGATGCTGTTCACCTCGCTAAACAAAGCCCCTACATGACTGTCCTGTTTGTCACTGTTGTCGTAGCCGATGTTATCTGTACCATTATTCCGTTGATCAAACTCTGATTCTTTATCCAAGGATATCCTGCCCAATTCATTATCCTCGTCGGTCAGAAGTAACCTGTTGATGAAAACGCGATATTATCTACAATTTGTCGTATGCATAATTTTACTTACTGCAATCTTTTATTACTGCAAAATGTTGTACTTTACAAAAGTACAACATTTTGCAACATTAAAAAATTGCAATATTAAGATCTCTTTAATCCATTAATCTCAGAAAACACACAGGTCCATTTTTATTTTAAATTCTTATAATTTGAGGCTTAATCAAAATTTTTAAACTGTAATTGATATAAATATTAAAATATAAATGAAAGTGAAAATATAAATATAAATATAAATGAAAGAAATATAAGTGAAAAAAAGGTGGTATTAAATAATATAATTATACATCGATTTATTCTATTCAAAAAAATGAAACTAATTTAATAGTTGAATTGTCAACAAAGAAAAGGATTTTTTTATCTCTACTTACAATCTTTATCTTTTTTTAAAAATATTTCATACCATCGCTGACTAAATTTTTGGAAATAATTTTTTACTCTTAAATATCAATTACGATCTATAAATTTTGATTAGAGTCCGAGTTACAAGGATTTAAAATAAAAAAGTATGTAATAGTTCCTTGATTTAATGAATTAAGAGAAATTTCAGACAGACGATTCTTTGCTTTAACTAGAGATTAGAGCGAGAGTTTCAATTTAGAAACGGGATAAGAATATCCTCTGTTGTTACCTATAAGGGGATGCTCGCTGTGGAGTTGGAAAGCGCAAGATCAGAGTGCCTAAGGCAGTAGGAATAAAGATAATCGTCATCAGCAAAAGTCCGGTCTTTAGGTCGGTTTTCGCAAGCAGGAACTGTGTGAGTGCCGGCACAAGGGTGAAGCCGATGGACATGGCAATGTTCTTCAGCATCAGCACCAACGGCAGTCTCACCCTGAAATGTTTTCGCAGCACGGTTTCGCTTTCAACAATCACGAAACTCGCCCCTATGCCCATCACCGCACCGGCACTCAAACCGGCTAAATATGCGCCCACTCCACCAGTCGCCAAGTATCCGGAAGCTATGACACCCGTGGTGAGAAGAACCACACCGATGATACCAACCAGTCGTGGAATCGACGCCAGATCCGTGATGGCCTTGGTCCATGGATCTGGAAAATCGAAAATAGGGGAAGTTGATGATAATAAGGAACCGATATAAATATTATATAAAATAAACACCGATATAAAATGAATACCTGCTAAGCTCCAAAAAGCAACGAATAATAGAGGCGCCAAAGTGACCTCGCTCCACAGATCGAAGTAAAGCGATGGATCGTTGCTGACTAAATACCCTCGTACTATGCCGTACATCGACAGGACGCTAGGCACGGTGATCTATACATTTCAATAGCATAGTATTCCACAAACGTATTTCGCAAATTTATTTATTTATTTTTCTTTTTTATTTCTGGTAAAAATTTTTCTTAGAATTCTTTATATAATCCTTCAGAATTTGTATATGTATAAATTTCAGAATTTCTGTATAATTTCATAACTTTATAAAAAAACATTCTTAGATTTTTTTATATCAATTGAAACATTTAACATTTCTAAAAAGAAAATCTATATGTTTTTTAGAATTCTTTAATGTGAATGTAAATAAATTCGAAAAAATATTTTAAGATTAGGTACTGATTATATCTGTTATTTAAAAAAAATACATAAAATCTAAAGTAAGTTTAAGTTATTTTTCAAAACTTTTATATAAATTTAAAATATGAAAAATTTTTCTAAATATTATAAAAATTTAGATATTATGAAAATTATTTTATGAGGCTAATGTTTAAATTTTTTTTAATTTCCTAGATTTTTTATACAAATTAGAATTTTTTTTTAGAAAAAAATCTACTTTTTTTAGAATTCTTTATATATAGGCATTTAAATTAAGACATTTGAATATTTTGAAAAAAAAAAAAAAAATTTTAGAAAAAATGTTTTATAGGAAAAAAAGTTGTATCGTCTAAAAAAGGGGACAAATAATATGATTAAATCAATTTTCAAAAAAAATCGATTTTATAATTATAAATGTCATCGATATTTTTTGGATTATATAATTTTTTCACGTAAAATGATATCTCTAATTATGATATCTCTAATTAATTATTCTGCGTGTAAAAATACATATTAGTTATTAAAATCAATTAAGTCTTATTTCGTATCTTGTATTCTTTCCATTTCCTTTTTCTAGTTTGAAAAAAAATAAAAAATTAAGGGACAACGTCACACGGTGTTCCCAAGCGGTCACCCATCCAAGTACTAACCGTGCTCAACGTTTCTTAACTTCAGTGATCGGACGAGAACTGGTGGTTTAAACGTGATCTGAACGTTGTCCGATTACCTTAGTTATTTAAAAATGATTTTAACTAGCTTGTTATTTCATGAGCTTTATAATTTTAAGAAATATAATATATTTTCTGGAATATTTTATTTTTAATTGCTTTTTATTAAAATTAAAATATTCAAGTATTTTAAATTTAAATGCATCCTATATATGACATATGAGAAATATTTTTTGTATTATAATTTCTAATAAAATTTAAAGAAATTTAAGATATTTTTCAGAAATCTTTATTAAAGTTGAAATATTAAAAATTCTTAAAAATAATTTGGCAAATTATAAAAATTTAACTAATATAATTTTGATTACAAAAAAATTAAAACAAATAACAATTCTCGAGAATATCAAATATAAAAATTCGATTGTTAACCGTTATATAAGAATCGGAACGTTTGTCGCGAATTTCTCTCACACATTATGGACAATCAGCGAATCTTTATTAATATTAATTTTAATTAATTTTTGACGTTATAATTTTCATGCCATACGGACTTTCATCTGTTATTTGTTGCCAACCTCGTATCAATATAATAGGGATGAGATTGATTCGTCGCTCTTTTATCTCGCCATGAAGGATATAGAAAATTGTAATAAATGTTAGACGTATTGATGATGGCTCGCGAAGACAAACCGAAAAAATCTATGCTTATTTAATTATATTCATTTGAATTTGTTATAAACTGATTTTTATTCTCGCACGAAGTGCAACCGCGAATAAACTCTCATTAATCCTTCTTTGTTTTTATATAATTCTTGTACTTTTTTATACGAATTAGAATATTTTTCAGAATTATTGAGGAAATCTATATTTTTTTCTGCAATTCTTTATATAAATATATAAATGCTAAAATATTCTAAGATTTATCATTCTATAATATAATTTTTGTAAAAAAAAAAACATATAAATCTGAAACAGTTTAAGATTTTATAGAAATTTTCATAAATTTAAAGTACGAGAAATTTTTAAACATATTGAATAAATGGCAATAAAATTATTAAAAATATAAAAAAGATACTATTAGAAATTTTTTTTCCAAGGAAGGCACTATGTGGTATTGAGTAAACGTATATAAAAAATGTAGAAATACTTGGAACTTACTTATTAAAACAATTACAAACACTAATAATATGGATATACGTAGAGGAAAGGCAGATAAGAGTACGTACATTTTTTTTTTAAATAAACTTTTAACCTATAATACAATTTTATTTAAAAATAAACATAATTTGTTTACATAGAATGCATATTAAGAGTCTTGCAAACATAATAATAATCATAATCATAAATTGTTATATGTATACATATAACAAAATATCAGGATACCAAGATTAAAAATTAAACATCAATTAAAGTAATAAAATAATATTAACGAAAAACTGCGTACTCTTACCCGATAGGACGTCTAAGAGAGTATGCAATGATGATCGGATAAGTGTATACAATGTCGAACACAAGTACGCAATTTAACAGTAATTGCATATAAATATTTTTTTTTTTAATACCAGAATAGGCTTTGTATGCATTGAAAAAAATTTCTGATTGAAAATGGACGAATCAGAATTTTTTTAATAAATGTATTAGAATTCTAGTTGTAGAGATAATCGGAATTCTGGTTGATACAATATTTCTGATAAAATCTACCAAAATTCTTATCTTTACTAGAATAATTATATCAATAATTATCTTAACTAGAATTCTACCCGGTAAGAAATGACATCGGTTCGATATCAATTTGATGATTTCGACGTCGATTTAATATTAATTCCATTTGTTATTTCTCACTGGATAGTAAATATTTAATTAGAAAATTCTTATCTGTCTATATGTAAATTTGTACAAATATATTTTTTTTCAGTCTTATAAACAATATAAACTATACATAAACTATACATCTATTTAGTTTATCGGACTTAAACACAATAAAATATATCATAAATTGAAGTTGGAATAATAATATTTTGAAGAGAGATTAGATTGATCATCAGTTTTAATAACAATGCTAATAAGTATTTTATAAAAACCTATAAATTTAATTTAATTGATGCGCAATTTATAAAACTAAAAAATGTATTCGCAAAAATTTACATTATATTATATTGATATTAAGCGTTAAAATTCACTTTGAAAAATAAGACTATTCTTTAATTAACTAATTCTTTATTTAATTACTTATTACTGTTAAGCTAAGTTTTCTTTCAGTTTATTCTTTTTATATTTTCTCATTACTCTAAGAAAATACAGATATGTATATATGTATATAATATATAGAACAATTCAAAAGAAAAAAATAAATTTTAATACATATGTTTTACGATAAATTTATTTACTATTATATAAAATGTAATTAAAAATTTTAACAATAATAATTTCAAAAACTACTTATTTTTAATGACATAAAGTCATTAGTTATTTATTAGTTATTCATACTTAGATAAAAAATATGGTAACTACAGCACAAAGTTGCACAAAAGTTGCAGCAACATTGCAAAGTTTTGCAATATTACTGCAAATTCTGTGCTGTGGATGACATGTAAACAATTTATTAAAAAATTGATAAATATTTGCAATATACAAAAAATAGACAATTATATATTATTTTATAAACAATAGAAAGTGTACCTTTTAATAATAAGATATATAAGAAGTTCTTTATTGAATATTTCAATGACAATAAAACACTTAAAATCTAGAAACAAAAAATTATTATAACAATTGATAAAATATTAACTTACCTTTATTTCTGAGACGTAATCAAATAATATAGTAAATTTTCTACAACTTTGCATTGTTAAGACTTTGTAATACCAACTAAATCACTGTTGCGAGATTTCAACTATGCGTACTCTTAGACTGATTTATATGATGCATACTCTTATAGCCACCTTTACTCTATCATATAACAAATTGTTAACGAAAAATCATTGTTTGATTCGTGCGTTCCTTATATCCAGCGAACTTACATCTTAAACAATGTAACATCTGGAACAAAATTATTTTTAACGCATTACAAAGCGCATCATTTACCCATAATGAATAAAACACATACTGCATGATAACTCTTTCTTTAGATAAAAATATATGTCAATACATTATTGCTATGTATATTAAAAACTCAAAATAAGCTAATGTCAGCCAATATAGAATATTCATGCATAAAATACATATATTAATAAATAAACTACAATTAATTTGATGTTTCAACTTTGTCTTTGAATCATTTACAATGTATTTACAGTACACTATAAAAGATTAATAAATCTTTCATTTACAATAAAATTAGATTGTTGAGATGAATATCAACTCGAAGCACATTGTGAAATTAATGTCCAAATTTAAAAATCATCATTCGAACATCTTCAATATATTGAACAATTTGATTTTATTGTAAATGAAATATTTATTAACCTTTAGTGTACTGAAGATAACCCAAAATAAGATTGAAACATCTAATTGTAATTTATTCATTAATATTGTGTTGGTTTACATTGACTTATTTTAAGTGTTTGATTTCTTGGAACTTACTCGGTTATATGTTATGTTTCTAAATACCTTGTATTGCGTCAAAATACCTACTATTTCTTTTTTATTTCGTTATCCAGTTACGTTTAATAATTTTAATTTTATTAATTCTATCAATTTTAACATATATATAAACAAATGTGATATAATTTTAATAAAGAATTTAAAAAAGAGCAACACACACACACACACACACACACACACACACACACACACACAGTATTTAATGCTAAATGTAGAATCACGCCGAAATCTGATTTCTGAATAAAAACGCAACTTTGTTATTAAGATACACATGTGGCGATCGAACCTGAATGAAGACAACACCTAGAAGAACAAACCACGAGTATCCACCATCCGGAGCTGTCGGTCCGAGCTCTGGGTATGAACTGACGATCTCATCGAGACGAAGTCGCTCGACGAGTGGCATCTTTTCTGTCGAGCTCGATGCAAACGCTCCACAAGTATAATGCACGACGCGATGTTTATGCAAAGAATTAAAACAATATGACATTCGTGATTCGTTAAAGCGACTCCGCAATACTTCCTCGCTTTGAACAAACAGCAATCTCAAGATAGCTTAAAACATATTATACGCATTATCTAATCTCGACTAAGATGTCGGCGCTCCGATAGCCATTGATAAGAAAGAAATATCACGTCATTTGTCGACGCAGGTGCCTATGCAGATTTTCTATGCAGAAACTCTAATAGTAGCTCTAATACTGTTTAATTGCCAGATATTCGTTGCATCTCTAATAAAAATGCTACAAAAAATTTTGATATTTTAACAATCAACTTAAGCATTTAATATAATTATTTAGATGATTCAACATAATTATTCTTTGATGTACATCTGGCCTAATTTTTATATATTTTAACAAATTCGTTCTTTTTTTGTATCCTTAAGAAATAAATTTTAGAGATGTTGTAATAAATAATATTTATTTATATATATAAACGGATTACATATCGTAATATTAAATTGAATACTAAATAGCATTAATCACAATTCGATATCGCTCGATAAGCAAAAACTTATCATTTTGCAGATTCTCTCTTCTTTCTACGTTCACACATCCTCGCGAGTATCACCATTCGCTATTGAGGTGTATCGCACCCTTTTGCTGACCGAATCAAGCACCGGCTCAATTTTTTTCTGAAGCATTGTCCTTTGTAGGTAGACTAAAGCGCACACCAGGGCGATCAGCACTATTGAGAGGAAGCAAAGTATCACCGTGGTTCCTCGCCGAGCGGAAACTAGGAGCTTTGGAGCGCAATTCTTTGTTTCGTGGAAATCGTAGCTTACATTACCTAATAAAGAGAATAGAATATAAAAAAGGACCCCATTGTATTGGACAATTAGATCCCAGTAATAAGTTTATTTTCACATATGATTAATAGCTCATAATCTAATGAATAGCAGATATCATAAACATCAAATTCGATAATAAACAATTTTTTAGCATTGCTTTATTAGAGACTTAAAACTTGTGTCTAATATATATCTGACAAAGCTTTAATACGTAATTCTGTAAATCCTTCTAAATGCATGTTTCACTTAATTTTAATTTTACGATAAATATTATTGTATATATAAAATAA
>Ga0157363_1004250_pt1 | contig 13162 bp, 11 predicted proteins | sample AttsexASBM1_FD_111477 | JGI IMG/M metagenome (GOLD analysis project Ga0157363, IMG submission 111477) | Fungus gardens microbial communities from leaf cutter ant in Ribeirão Preto, State of São Paulo, Brazil - Atta sexdens ASBM1 | ecosystem: Host-associated > Fungi > Mycelium > Unclassified ...
AAAATATCGCGCTCAGTTTCGATCTCGTGATCATTGAGGGTGCGCAACACCTCCAGCCCAGCCAGTACGCCATAGACACCATCATAATTACCTCCCAGCGGCTGTGAATCAGCATGAGAGCAGATCATGACGGGTGCCAGTCCGGCATTTCTACCGGGGCGTCTGATGAACATGCTACCCAACTCATCAATCTCGCAGGAAAAACCCGCTTCAGCGGCCCAGCACTTCAGGGTATCTCGCCCCTGGCGGTCTTCTTCACTTAGCGTAAGTCGCGTCACACCGCCAGCAGGGGTCGCACCATAAGTGGCAAAGGTTTCGAGGGATTGCCACAACCGTTGCGCGTTGATACGGGAAGTGGTGCTCATGATTTTACCCGATAGCGAAAATCACAACGCGGCGCACCAGACATCACTGTGGTGGTGCGCGTTAACTCAACTTCTGGTGCATAACCGACAATAAACTTGTCATCCCGCGCACAAGAAAGGAGATGTCCAATCTCGCCTAAGCCCATTTCGTGATACATCTCGGCATAGCGACAGCGGGTGACGTCATAGTTATAGCGCTGCCCGTCGTCATCGAGCACTTTAACGTCTAATGCATTGTCTTTTTCCCAGAGATATTGCAGATTGACGAAACTTCGCAGATCTGCTTTTTTGGGTTCTTTTTTGGCAAACTCTTGCCCCGCCTGGATAGCCGCGCTTTCAATGGCTTCGCCAATCAGCGCTTGCGCCTGAGACTTCCCGAGCTCTCGCACCAGGACGTCATAAATCGGTTTGATAATTTCGGCTTCAATCTTACGCCGGGCAAGAATGCCCAGCTCTTCGTTTTGATGACAACTCATGATGTTCTCCCGTTACTTCGCAGCACCACCCACGACGGTCTGTGGCTGCCATTTACCGTTCACGACTTTGTAAACGGTGAAGGATGGATTTTTGAGGTTGCCTTGCGCATCAAAGGCGATTTGTCCGGTCACGCCGGAATAATTGATATTACGCAGTACCGGCAGGTATTGGCTTGCATCCGCAGAATTGGCCTTTTCAATCGCAGCAATCAACACGCGTGTGGCGTCGTAGGCAAATGGCGCATGCAGTTCAATGTGAGTGTGATAGCGAGACTGGTAAGCTTGCTCAAAGGCTTTACCACCCGGCATTTGATCTACCGGTAAGCCCGGTTCCAGCGCAACAACACCTTCCCCTTCTTTTTGCGCCAGTGTCAGGAAGGTCTGACTAACAAACCCACCCGCTCCCATTAATGTTGCGTTCATGCCCAGCTGTTTAATCCGGCGCGCCAGCGGTGCGGCCTGGCTGTCAACGCCTCCGAAAAACACCAGGTCAGCATTTTTGCTACGAATAGCCGTAAGCACTGCACTGAAGTCCACTGTTTTGTCGTCCACATACTGGCGGTCAACGATTTTGACGCCCTGCGATTCCAGTGACTTGATGAACTCATCCGCCAGCCCCTGGCCAAAAGCAGTACGATCGTCGATGACTGCAATGCGCTTCGCTTTTAGCGTTTTAACTGCATACTGACCTGCATAGTTACCGCCATCATCATCATGACCCATGACGCGGAAGCTGGTATCAAAACCTTGCTGCGTGTAGGCATGCCCTGTGGCGACCGGAGCCACCTGCGCGATGCCAGCATCATGATAAATACGCGCGGCAGGGATACTGGTTCCTGTATTCCAGTGTCCGACTACCCCGGCCACGCCGCTGTCCACTAATCGCTGTGCAACGGCAACCGCAACACGTGGATCAGACTGATCATCTTCCGATTGCAACTTGAAGGTCACAGCTTTGCCTCCCACGGTCGGGTGCGCTTTATTGGCATCGTCTATCGCCAGTCGAGCTCCGTTCTCCAAATCCTTGCCGATACGCGCTGAAGGTCCCGTGAGTGGGCCAGCCAAACCGATGAGGATGGTTTCGTCAGCATGTACAGGCACCGAAGCAGCCATACCCGCCAGAAGCAGTGCGGTGCTGATGGTAGTCATTTTGATTGTTTTCATAGTGTTCCCTGATGTTGGTGAAGTTATACGGGCAATTCGCCCAGGTAAATTTGTTGAATACGGTCGTCGCTCAGCAACGCATCCGAGCGCCCCTGATAGGGTAAGGTTCCACTGTCCATCACCCAGGCGTGGTCGGTCGCCTGCAGCGCCAGCCGCGCATTTTGCTCGATCAGCAGCAATGTGATGCCAGTGGTACGCAGAGAGTGGATAACCTCGAAGATGCGCTCCACCATGATGGGCGCCAGCCCCATGGAAGGTTCATCCAGGATGAGTAATTTCGGATTGCTGAGCAGTGCGCGAGCAATCGCTGAAAGCTGCTGTTCCCCACCGGAAAGCAGCCCAGCCAGCTGCTGTTTTCGTTCAGCAAGGCGAGGAAACTGTTCCATTAGCTGCGCAATGTGGTGGCGTACTTGGGTGCTGTCACGGCGGTGCCAGGCCCCCATTTGCAGATTCTCCAGCACTGTCATGCGCGTAAAAATTCCGCGTCCTTCCGGTACCAGCACAATGCCTTTTTGCACTAACTCATTGGGATGCAAACCTTTGATGGATTGCCCCTGCCAGAAAATCTCGCCGGAGTAAGGCTGCAAACCGCAGATAGCGCGAACTGTGGAGCTTTTACCTGCGCCGTTCGCGCCGATGAGCGTGCCCTGCTCCCCCGGCTGCAAAGTGATATTGATGTTTCGTACGGCCTGTATACCGCCGTAATGCACGCTAAGATCCTTGATCTGCAATGCAGGCTCAGACATGTGCATGGCCTCCCAGATAAGCTTTGATCACCGCAGGATGGCGACGCACCGTCTCTGGATGGCCAGATGCAATCACTTTGCCGTAGTCCAGAACCGACATGTGATCGCACAATCCCATCATCAATTTCACATCGTGCTCAATAATCAGCAGCGTTTTGCCATCGTCCCGAATGCGGCGTAGCAAACCACCTAGCGCGATTTTTTCTGCGGCATTCATGCCTGCTGCGGGTTCATCCAGTGCCAGCAGTTTGGGATCCGAGGCCAACGCCCTGGCGATTTCCAACCGGCGCTGGTGGCCGTAAGCCAGGTCGCAAGCGCGATAGTGAGCAAACTGAGCAATACCGGTGTATTCAAGCCACTGCCATGCCAGTGTTTCGGTCTCACGCTCTTCAGCACGTGCGCGGCGATGACGGGAGAGTGCGGCCCACAAACCGTTACGTGTCCGGACATGCCTGCCAATCATCACGTTTTCCAGCACACTCATCTCGTTGAATAAACGCAGATTCTGAAAAGTACGCGCGATACCGGCTTGCGTGACTTTTTCTATTCTCTGCGGGGAATAGGGTTTTCCCGCAAGGTCAAATTCGCCGCTGTCAGCTCGGTACAACCCGGTAATCAGATTAAAACAGGTGGTTTTGCCAGCGCCATTCGGCCCAATCAGCCCGTAAATGTCGCCCGCCTTTACGTTCAAGCTGACATCATCAACCGCTTTAATACCGCCAAAGTGTTTATGCAGATGACGCACGCTCAGCAGATTCATGATGGCACCCCCGAATGGCGTACCGGCCAAAGGCCATGCGGCCTGAACAACATCACCAGTACCAGCGCCAAGCCATAAAACAGCTGACGTAAAATTTCCGGGTCAATAATCACGGTACCAAACAGTGCCTGCTGCAATGGAATCGCCTGGCTTCTTAGCACTTCGGGGAGCGCTGAGAGCAACACCGCACCAAGAATGACGCCCGGCACATGCCCAATGCCGCCCAAGACCACCATGGCGAGCACCACGATTGATTCGTTCAACGTAAAAGACTCCGGTGAGACAAACCCCTGGAAAGACGCGAACATCACCCCGGCTACGCCACCGAATGACGCACCCAGCGCAAATGCCAGCAACTTGAAGTTACGGACGTTGATACCCATGGCGCGCGCTACATCCTCATCTTCACGAATCGCGTGCCAGGCACGGCCAATGCGCGAATGTTGCAACCGTAAACAGATAAAGATGATGGCCACAATGAGCAGCGCGAAAAGGTAATACCATAAAAAGAGTGCCGGAATTTTTTGGCCCAGCAGGTGGTAAGTGCCACTGAATTTCAGGCCAAACAGATTCATGGAATCAATCCCTGAAATGCCTTTTGCACCATTCGTGATATTGACCGGACGATCGAGGTTACGCATCAAAATACGGATGATTTCACCAAACCCTAGCGTGACGATGGCCAGATAGTCGCCACGCAATCCCAGCGTGGGCGCGCCCAGCAGAATGCCGCAGATACCCGCAACAAAAGCACCTAACGGCACCAGCCACAAATAGGAGGTGTGCATGCCATGGGAGAACATGGGCTGCAAGGCGGGAAAGGCATCCAGAAGATGCGGTGACGCCAGAAGCGCCGCGAGATAGGCACCCACGGCATAAAAGGCAATAAATCCCATATCCAGCAGGCCCGTAAAGCCCACGACAATATTCAACCCTAATGCCAGCATGATGTAGAGCAGAGTGAAATCAATCACCCTGACCCAGTAATTGCCGCCCGCAGCAGATGCCAGCCAGGGCGCAATCAGCATGCCCACGATCAGTAATAACAGGCCTGAATTGAGGCGGCGTTTAGGTACATTTTCAAATGAAATGGCGCTCATAGTCTTATCCTCAGGCACGCTGTGCCACGCGTTCGCCTAACAATCCGGCCGGTCTGAACACCAGCACCAGAATTAAGACAATGAAAGCAAAAACATCCTGATAATTACTGCCAAAGACGCCATGCGTTAGCTCTCCCAGATAGCCCGCGCCCAGTGATTCAATAATACCCAGCAGCACGCCACCGACCATGGCACCACGAATATTGCCAATCCCACCGAGAACCGCAGCAGTAAAGGCTTTGATCCCCGGTAAGAACCCCATTGAGAATCCGGCATTGCCGTAGTTGCTTGCCATCATGACTCCTGCGAGGGCGGCGAAAACGCCCCCGATGGCAAAGGTCAACGTGATGATGCGGTTTGGGTTGACGCCCATCAGGCTGGCTACCCGAGGGTTTTCAGCAACGGCACGCATACCGCGCCCCAGCCGAGTAAACTCCACCAGCAACCACAACCCTGCCATGGCGCTCAAGGCCAGCAGGAAGGTGACAATACCGGTAACGGTAATAATGGCAGGGGGATGCTGTGCATCACCGGCGGTGACCGCGATCGGGTCCATCGATAAAACTTGCGGGAACATCAGCGGATTGCGACTCCAGATGATCATGGCGCAGGTCTGGAGCAGGACCGAAAGGCCAATACCACTGATCAACGGTGCCAGCCGAGGAGCATTACGCAAGCGGCGGTAAGCGAATCGCTCGATGCCCATTGCCAGTAGCGCGCAAACACCCATTGCCAGCAGAGTGGCAATCGCCAATACGATCAGTGCATTTAAGTGTGGGAAATGTTGGGTAAGTAACTGCATCCCAGACAGGGTCGTGAGTGCTCCAATCATCAAAATGTCGCCGTGTGCAAAATTAATGATGCGCAAAATGCCGTACACCATGGTGTATCCAAGCGCTATCAGGCCATAAATGCTGCCAAGCATCAGGCCATTAATCAGTTGTTGTATAAATGTATCCACAGTAGTTATCCGGAATTAGCTGTTGCGCGCTTAACATCCAATAACTGAGTAATATTGTAAAATACGGATATATTCTTACTTATGGCAAAATGAATTACCTATAACCATATGATTTAAGTTAACTTATTTTTAACCAGAGAGTTTCCATCACTGAGAAATAGTGGTTTATATGAGAAAAACAGAACAATCAAACGATGATGATTTCGCATTACATACAGAATTTTCGGATGATCCACCTTTACGCGCTGTCCGCGTGTTCGAAGCCATTGCGCGACTGGGTAGCTTGAGTGCAGCGGCGCAAGAGCTAAATATCTCGCCTTCTGCAGTTAGCCATCAGCTTCGTGTGTTGGAAAACTTTTTGCAGCTGCCGCTAACCGATCGTCAGGGTCGCCGGCTGGTTCTTAGTTCGTCGGGCAGGGAATATTACCGCTCCATTCGTTCTGCATTTTCGGTACTCCGACAAGCGACAGGGCATATCATGGAGCAAAACCCCTCACGCAAAGTGACTATCAGCCTGATTCCTCTTTTTGGCATGAGTTGGTTTATTCCCAGGCTTCCTAAATTCTCGAATATCCATTCGCAAATTGAAATTAACGTGGTGTATGCCAATCACCGTAATTATCACAGCGATGCCTCTGACCTTTCTATTCGCTTCGGCACCGGACAATGGGCGGGATACAATGCAGAAAAGCTGATCTCCGGGAAAATGGTGCCGGTTGCCAGCAAAGATTTTTTACGCACGCATGGCTATATCGATACTCCTGAGATCTTGGCACAAACAAAAAAAGTGCATGATGAGGAGAGGAATGCCTGGCAGCAGTGGTTCACTAGTCTGAATATTACGCATTTCAGGAAAGAGGGTCCCATTTTTGAAGATGGGTTGCTGACGTTGGCTGCGGTGCGCGCCGGTCTGGGATGTGGCCTGTTGAGGGCGCCGATGATCGCCCCTTTTCTTGCATCAGGCGAACTGGTGAAGCTTTTCGACCACGAAATCGATGATGGCAGGGACTATTATTTATGTACTAGACAGAATATGGATCTGTCTGAAGACAGTCGATTGCTGCAGAGATGGTTGTACAGCGAAGCAAAGGGTTTGGATGAATCAACCCAGATTCATGTCTAAGTAAACTCAAAGGTTGCCTTCACAGCTGACAAGTTTAAATCTGTATCTACGCTGCGTTATACGATGAGCAACTTTAGGTGACATGGATCCTATCAGCCCCGATGCGTTGATAAAACCAAGCCAGCTGGGCCATCGATATTAGCAGCCCCTCTGGAGATGTATCATCAGTTTTTCATTTTCACTGAATGTATCGAACGTATCATTCAGCAATGCCTTAGAGAAATGAATGAGCCTGGTAAAGATATTATGCTGAGCTAATGACCTTTATCACTCACTGCAAAGAGTGTTTTTTGCAGGATATCTACCAGCGTATTGCACAAAATAAAGGCGCAGGCGGCGAAAATGGTGGTGCCGATGACAACCGGAAAATCACCATCCAGCGCCGCATCAATCGCCAGCCGACCAACACCATCGAGGCCAAACATTTTCTCGGTCACGATCGCCCCGCCCAACACCGCCGCCAGCTCCATGCCGGTCAGCACCAGCACCGGACTCATCGCCGGTTTCAGCGCGTGATCGAAATATACCCGCCACTCCCGCACTCCTTTCGCCCGCGCAGTACGGATGTAATCGTGGTTCAGTACATCCAGCATACTGGCGCGGATCACACGCTGAAATATTCCGATTTCGGCGATTGCCAGCGTCAGCCACGGCAGCAACAGATGTCGCAACCATTGCCAAGGGTCCTCCGACAATGCGACATAACCGCCCGCCGGGAACCACGTAATGTTGTGAAGCGATAATTGGTAAAACAGAAAAAAGATGATCAGCATACCGCTGAGAAAGGTCGGCAGCGACAGCGCCGCATAGGAGAACAACGCCAGCACGCGATCAATGAAACGATCGCGGTAACGCGCCGCCAGCACGCCGGTAATTAATGAAATGACCATCCACACCAGCAATGCCCCTAGCGCTAACGATAGCGTCACTCCGGCCTTGTCCAGTACCAGTTGCGTGACCGGTGCCTGAAAGCGAAACGAGTAACCGAGCGCCGGTGGCCAGTGGAGCAACCCTACCGCCGCCCCCTGAATATCCGGACCGCGCAGCAAAAAATAACCCAGTTGCTGATACCAGGGGTCATTGAGATGCAGCGCCCGGGCAATGGCATCAATCGCTTGTGGAGTTGCATTACGCGGAGCCAGCATCACCGCCGGATCTTGGTAGGCGACGCGCGTTAAAATAAACGCAGCAATCAGCACCAGTAGCAGGGTGAACACGGCACGCAACAGAGTTTGCGTAATGGCGTAGAGTTTAAACATCAGCGGCGCTCCAGATGGGGGTCGAAAATATTACGCAAACCGCTACTCAGGCTGTTAAAGCCGAGTACGGTAAAGAATAACGCCAGGGCAGGAGCCGCCAGAAACCAGGGTTGTACCTGATACATGGCAGAACGTTGCACATCGGCAATCATATTGCCGAGGCTGGCTAAAGGGGCCGGCACACCAACCCCGAGGAAGGAGAGCGTGGCTTCAGCAATGATGTTAGTAGGCAGCTGAATCGCCCAATACACGCCGACGGTGGGCAGCACGGCGGGAAGAATTTCCCGCCATAAGATTCGCCAGCGCGTCATACCCATCAGCTCTGCCGCTTCGACAAATTCCTGATGGCGCACCTGAAGTACCAGCCCGCGCGTCAGCCGCGCAAAGTAGCCCCAAGAGAAAAAGGCGATCACCGCTACCACCACCCACGCCGGATCGACTTTCGCGCCGCCGTCGCTGCTGTGATTCAGCGCCAGCAGGCTCAGGGCAGTGACGATAAAGGGAAACGACAGCACCAGATTAATCAGCTGCTGAAAAATCAGATCAATCCGCCCACCACGATAGCCGCTCACCAGTCCCACCAGCAGACCGATCAGCATCGCCAGCGTAGTCGCTGGAATCGCCACCAGCAACGATACTCGGGTGCCATACAGGGTACGCACTAGCACATCGCGTCCATTGTCATCCGCTCCGAGGGGAAACGTGCGGGTCGGACCCAGCGGGATCCCCATATCCGACAACGCCGTATCGCGGAACTGCTCGGTTTCTCCATGCCCCAGCCAGGCGGCGGCCAACGGCGAACTAAGCGCCGCGAGCACCACCAGTACCACGATGATCAGACCGCGTCGGGCGCTACCCTCCCGCCATATGCGGCGTAGCAGACCCACGGTTTGAGCCGACGCGGGTGATACGCTAGCGGATAAAAGATGTTGCAACATACTCATTCTCTCCGGCAGCCAATGCTGGCAGACGTTGTTGACCGGGTATGGTGGCCAGCAATTGTCGCGTCCACGCCTGCTGTGGATGTTTAAAAATCTGCTCGCTGTTGCCCTGTTCAATGATCCTGCCGTTTTGCAGCACCAGCACGCGGTCACACAACGCTGCGACGGCAGAGAGATCGTGGGAAATAAACAGCAGCGACAGGGATTGTTCACGACGTAAACGCATCAGCAATTGCAGGATGCGATGCTGGGTAGTGACATCCAGCGCCGACACAGCCTCATCAGCCACAATTAGCTGCGGTTTCATCGCCAGCGCGCGCGCAATGGCCACCCGCTGCCGTTGGCCACCCGACAGCTGGGCCGGATAGCGCCGCGCCAGTTCTGGCGGCAGCTCTACGGTTTGCAATAAGTTGTCGATAGCCTGGTGGAGAGATTCCGCTGCCAGCCGCTGACCGGTTTCACGTTGCTGCGTCAGCTGCAACGGTTCACTGAGGATTTCCGCCACGCGACGACGCGGGTTCAGGCTGTTGTAAGGGTCCTGAAACACCATTTGCACCGCATAGCGTAGGGGATGACCAGGTGAAATGCGCTGTCCCGCCTGTTGCCACAACGCATTATGGAGCCGGATGTAGCCCTTGTCCGGGCGGTCCAGTCCGACAATCAAGCGGCCCAGCGTGGTTTTTCCCGAGCCGGACTCCCCAACTAAGCCAAGGATTTCACCTTTATTCAGGTTAAAACTGATGTCCTGTAACACCTGCTGCGGACGGCGAACAAAGCCCTGCTGCTGAGAAAACTGACGTGCCAGCGCCTCCACCCGCAGCAAGGGCTGAGCGGAGATCCCCGGTTTTGGCTGCGGCGCATACTGATGCCAGCCCGCCTGCAACAGCGAACGCGTGTAGGGATGCCGTGGCTGACGAAACAGCAAATCTCTCTCACCCTGCTCCACGATCCGTCCCTGCTGCATCACCACCACACGATCGGCAATGTCGGCGACCACTCGCAGGTCATGGCTGATAAACAACAGTGCGCAACCATGCTGTTGTTGTAAACGCTTCAGAAGTTGCAGGATCGACGCCTGTACCGTCACATCCAGCGCGGTGGTTGGCTCATCAGCGATAATCAGCTTTGGATTAAGCGCGATGGCCATCGCAATCATCACACGCTGGCGCATTCCACCGGAAAATAGCGCCGGACGATGATGGTAACGCTGGGCTGCCTCGCGGATGCCCACCTCCTCCAGCAGCGCAATCACCCGGCTACGCAACGCCCGCCGTCCCAGGCGCTGATGCGCCTTAATCGCTTCCTCAATCTGCTTGCCGACACTTTTCAGCGGATGCAGGTTACTGAGCGGATCCTGCGAGATATAGCCAATCTGTGCGCCACGCAGCTGGCGATAGTCACCGGCGCTGAGGCTTTCCAGTGCAATGCCATTAAATCGCCTTTCGCCACTCACCTGCGCACCTGCCGGTAACAAGCCCAGCACCGCCAGCAGACTCAGGCTTTTACCCGAACCCGACTCCCCGACAATGGCCAAGGTTTCCCCAGGCTCCACCGCGAAGCTAACCTGCTGCACCAGCGGTGGCTGATGGCCAAAGCTAATCGACAATTGCTTAACGCTCAGTAACGACATGCTTACCTCTTAAGGCTTCAGCGCGATATTGGTGATATCCGCCTGGGTGGCCAGCGATGACCAGGTCCAATGCGTCACGCGGTCGGAAGTCACGGCAATACGGCGTTTTTCGAACAGCGGAATCCAAGGCAGATCGGCAGAGACGAGACGATCGGCCTGCGCCCAGATCGGACCCGGATTGTCTGAGGCGTAAGCCTGTTTCGCCAGCTGATTCAGTTGCGGATTGCTGTAGCAGATGGCATAGACATTACCGCGCCCGCAGGGAGCCGCCTCGGAGTTCAGCCAGCCGCCCAGCAACATACGCGTGGCCGGTCCCTGCCAGTCCGGTGAGGTCTGCCCTAATGCCAGATCCCAATGGTTTTCCGGGCTTTGCAGGTACGCCATAAACTGCGGCGCAGGCACCGGGTTTAGATTCAGCGTGATACCCGCTTTCGCCAGGTCCTCCTTCAGAATCACCGCCAAGGTACTGAACTGATTGTTGGCGCGGTATACCAGATCAAAGGTCACGCCATTTGACAGACCCGCTTCCTGTAATAACGCCTTGGCTTTCGCCGGATCGCCTTTGTCATCAGCTGTGGCATAGAGATCGAGCTTTTCATGCCCCAGCAGCGTGCTGGTGATAATTTGCCCGAGCGGCAGCGCGGCGATTTTTCCGCCCTGCGCCTGCACCAGATGCGCGCGGTTTACCGCGTAGGTTAACGCCTGGCGCACTTTCAGATTACGCAGCGCAGTTGCGCCTGGGCTTTTGGCTTCCGGTTGGGCATTGATGGCGATAAAGTTGGCCGCACCACTGTTGGCAGAATGGAGGTACGGGCTGTTTTTAATGACATATTGCCGAATCACCGCCTGCGGTGGTACATCGAGATACAGCGACAAATCCGCATCACCGGCCTGCACGCGCTGCATCACGCTGTCTTCGTTGTTGCCGGTAAAACTGATGTCGATTTGGTCAACATAGGCTTTGCGCGCAGGATCTTGTTCGTGGTTGTAGTCCGCCACTTTTTTCAGCACCAGTTTCTGCCCGCTGACATAACTGGCCACTTCATAAGGACCACTGGACGGGAAATTTTTGCGGAATTCCTGCGAATCTGGGTAGTAACGCGAGGCAATTTCTTCCGGTAAAGGCGTGACAAAGTTCATCGACAGGATATTGAGGAAGTCATAATTTTTGCTGTCGGAACGTAACACCAGGGTGTGATCGTCAGGGGCGCTGACGCCCTCAATGTCATGGCTGTCGATAAAGGCTTTAGTTGCCGCCAGATCGCCAGTCGGCACCTGAGCGAACTTTTTACAGTAATCCGCAAAGCCCGAGAAGGCCAGGTTGAAGTAGTTTACCGCCGCAACCTGCTTGTTAGGATCGCAGAAGCGTTTGATGGCATAGACAAAATCCTTCGCCACAATGGGACGGTTAGTTGGCCCGGCATAACGGATGCCATCGCGCAGATGAAAGGTGTAAGTTTTACCATCGGCGCTGACGTCCCAGGATTTTGCCAAATCGGCCACCAGCGTGGTGTCATCTTTCAGGCTTTGGGGCGAGCCGGGATAGGTAACCAGCTGACGCGTCACCGCGCGCAGGATCTCCCAGGAATCGACAGAATAGCCCGTCAGCGGATCGAAGGCATCCAGATCCGGTTGCAGCGAGGCAATACGTAAGGTTCCGCCGGGTTGTGGTGCATCGGCAGCCGTTGCCTGCAACGCTGTACCTGACAGCAGCATCAACATAAGGGCGTGCGTTTTACGCATGAAAATCTCCTGGTATGAATCAAAAAAACAGGCCAGCCCAAGGCTGCTCAGTCACGGCAAACAGCCGTTCGAGTGTGCCCGCAGCTTGTGAGTTATGTATTTCAATGTTTTGACTAAAGATCAGTTGCCAGACGCGGCTGCCGCCGAGTAACAACGACGCCAGTGCGTCAATCGTCAGGCTGGCATCCGGTTCATCCGTGCTGCGTCGCACCCCCTCCGGCCCGATTTGCCAGCGCCCGTGGTTATGCGGTAACAGTGGATCATCGATTGCCAATGTGACCGGTGCTGCATCGGTGAACTGGCGGGCATTAAGGGTGGTGGCCACATCAATGATGCGCAGCCAACTCTCATCACGCTGCGCACTGAAGGTGACTGCGCGGGGGTTTTCCACCAGCAGCGGCAACGGGTCATCAATCGGCCGCGAAGTAAAGGTGATATGACGGGTGATATCCAGCTGCAGCAGAAAGCCAATTAACGCTTGGTAGCTGTCGGCATCTGGCGCGTGAAGATCATCCACCACCAAGGTGCGGTCACGGCTGTAAAGCCAGTTATCCTCCGGTTGCGCGTGGTAACGCACAAAAGCCCGCGCCTCACCGTCCCGCTTCAGCAACGCGACATAGTGATTGTGATTACTCTGGCGCAGACGATGTTGCTGCATTGCCCACCACTGCGGCCAGCGGCTCAGGCTCCCGGCCCGAAGATTAGGGAAGTCCCGCACGATGGCGATTTGCTGCTCCCAGGCTTGTACCGCCGGTAACAGTTCGATACGGGCGGAAATGGCGGGTAACCTACCCAGTTCACCTTTATCCACGCTTAACGTCTGGAACCAGCTGGCGATGCCAAAACCAAAGCGTCGGTAAATTGTGCCCTGCGAGGCACGCAGCGTTGCCACCG